>VOFI01001019.1_pt1 | contig 66000 bp, 98 predicted proteins | sample 5384131 | NCBI WGS metagenome assembly VOFI01 (sample SAMN12384728, study PRJNA508395) | human gut metagenome | isolation source: healthy gut H | host: Homo sapiens
TCACTGCACTTTTGATACTCGGAATACTTTCATCCAGATATTCATTTATTTCCGTAATTCTTTTAATCAACTTTACTTCTGGTGAGTTCATTTTTAATTCCAGCAATTGATTCACTACATCGATTAATTCTACTGGCAACTCTGCTTTTAGCAATTCTGAAAACAACATTGGTGGAGGCGTACCTCGGTCCAAGATCCATCTGCATGCCAGTACCGGACGTAAGACATAGAAATATTTCTTTGCTCTGACGATATCACCTTTCAGATATTCCCGATAGTTTCCTTCAGCCATACTAACATAATGATACAACGTCTTCTTTGATGAAAAATAATGCATCATCAAATCACGAACTTTGTCGGCAAATTCTGTTTTCTGATAAACAATTGGCGAAGAAAACCACTCAAATAATGTTGGATTTGACTTATGCAGTAATCTCAATGTCTTTTGCAAATCCCATCCGTTGATATCCAAAACATCATCGATTGGTAGTTCAATCACATCTCTATTTGTATCCAGTCGCAGATAATCCTCTAACCTTCTGATATAAATAAACCGCACATCATAGTCACTATCTGGAGATGCAAATCCCCAAGCGCGGCTTCCCGATTCAACAGCCAAAAGTATTTTTATATTTTCAGCTTCTTCAATTCTACGAAGCTGCTCCTGTATCTTTTCTCTCATTTGTGCCACCTTTCTTTTTCCAAGGCACCTCACTATCAGAGGCTTTGAAATTATATACCGGTTTCATGATATCAATGATATCTACAGAATCCCTTATCACATCAATGATATCTGCAAGCGATTTATATGCCATGGGTGCCTCATCTAATGTATCTGCATTCACCGAAGTAGAATAAATACCTTGCATGGATGCTTTGTATTCCTCTAAATCAATGGACTGTTTTGCTTTTGTTCTGGACATGATTCTACCAGCTCCATGTGGTGCTGAATTATTCCATTCCACATTTCCTTTGCCAACAGCAAGAATAGAACCATCTCTCATATTAATCGGAATCAATACTTTTTCACCAGAATGTGCGGCAATGGCACCCTTTCTAAGAATCATCTCATTGACATCTATATAATTATGAATGGTATGAAAAGCTTCTGTTCGCGTCATTTTGGTTCTTTCAATAATAATTTCCGCCATGCGCTCTCTACTCCTTCTTGCAAAGCGTTGGCAAATTTCAACATCATACAGATAATCATCCATAAATGACCCGTAAAGCCAGCAGATATCGTTGGGAGCATCCAACTCCCTGGATTTCATAATTCTTTTTAAGTACTTCAATGCCTCCTGAATTTCTGCCCTTCTCCCCTGCTCTTTGTAAGTACGAATAATCTCATCTCGTTTTTTAAAATACTCTTCTTTTTCCCGCATGTAAATCAATCGCCAACTGTTGGTAAAACTCAGCCACCTGTTTTCCCAAATTTCGGCTTCCCGAATGAATGACTAAATAATATGTACCATCCTTGCCTTATCTACCTCTATAAAGTGGTTTCCCCCGCCCAGTGTTCCAAGTGATCTTTCCAATCTCTTTGCATCTTTCAAAGATCGATAACACTTAAGCTGAGTTAAATCAAAACGCTCCATTCTTCCTTCCCATACGTTCATTCCAGAAGGAACATAATGGCATGCTTCATCTATTTTTTCAAAATCGATCACCTGATCCTGCAGCTTTACAGTATACATTCCACAACCAATATCGACTCCTACAATATTAGGGCAAATCTTATCTGTGATTGTCATGGTCGTCCCAATTGTACAACCTTTTCCGGCATGGACATCCGGCATAATCCGCACCTTGCTTCCCCTTGTCAGATCATAATCACACATTCTTCTGATCTGCTCGATTGCTTCATCTTCAATCACCTTTGCATAGCAAATCGCTGTTGTAACTCTTCCATTTATTTCAAACATATCATTCACATCCTTTCTCATAATCCAAGTTTATCTCTTCTGATTCTTTTTATCATGGAAAAAAAAAGTTGCGAACTTTTACAGCCCACAACTTTTTTGATCTGACAATCTGCCCTTTATTAAATTAATAAATGCCACAGGTTTTACAACATGAAGCATTGGTCCAAACGAAAGAACACGAATTAAAATCTCTGTTTCGTCCTCTTTGTCATAGTACAACGTAACCTGATACTTTCGCTCATCTATTTTCTCGACTTGTTTTTCTAAATGTGCGAAGTGCATCAGAACACGTTCCAACGCATTACGCTCATCAACCAGTTCAAATAGCACTTTTCGTGGCTGTGGCAAATTTCTTTTTCCCAACTTTTCCGCCTTGTTGATTCTCACACTTTTCACAAGAAGTGATTCTGCCAAGATTGATCGTATTTCCCAGTTTGCTTCCTGTTCCAATTAACCGGAATTTATCGTCTTTCTCGAAATATTCCAGATATTCAGGAATCGTTCTGGTTGTTATTCGTTTTCCATGACGATTTGTAATGCTGATTTGTATCGGATATTGATGCTTGATCGCATCCAATATCAACCGAAAGTTCCGAATATATTCTGGATTCTCATACGGATCGCCATCTGAATACTTGTCAAATACATAAATATCTTCTGGAAGAAATAATGGTTCGACATCTGAGAATACGATTGGCCGGTCCGTAAACAAACGTATTCTCGGATCTAATGCGATTGCATTAATCCAGCGTTTCTGCAAAATTGTGAGTGGCATCGTTGGCTTCTTTCTGAGAGTGGTTGTTCCATCTTCTTTCAATAATTGCCAATGTGTCATTCCCAAAGACTCCGGAATATTCAATGTGCTTTCTTCAAATGCATAATCCTGAATGATTGCGTTGATTTCTCCATTCGTAAGCGGATGCTCTACCGCTTCTGCCAAGATTTTTGCAACAGTTTGGAAATATGTACTGTAAATTTCATGAAACAGCATAATCATTCCTCCCCTTTCAATCCATACATTTCATACATCGCCTGCAAGTCTTCTTTAAACTGTTTTCCAAAGCCTTATTGGAAATTGAAATATCTGTAATTCGACAAATAAATGTACGTATCCATGGAATCAATTCGCTTGCATCATAAACATCAGCAGAAAATCGACATGTATGCTCATCCATGTACTCCAACCGCCCGATTCGTTTCTCCCTCTCTAATCGCTTTGGTATATGCTGTTCTCCATCATCATATTGAACTGTAAATTCAATATGTTCCATCCGATTTCCAGATCGACTGTCTGTAGCAACTCCCCACATATGTTGCTGCATTTCACTCAGTTTATCTCTTAATTCATCAAACCGATCTGCAATCTCTCCAATTTTAACAGTGACAATATTATCAAGACGATACGCTGTTATTCGTTTAAAATATGGGGTATAGGCCATCATATACTGTCTCCCACTCTGTACACTGATCATCACTCGAAGCGGAACAACATTCGTTTCCGTAATGCGATCTTTTTACGATTAATCATCTCAACTGTTATATTTCTTTTTTCATAAATTGCTTTCAGTATCATGCACAAAGCTTCACTGTCCATTGCACTGGTTATGTAATGATGTTTGAATGCAAAATGGTCAGCAATATTATTTGTTTTATCTTCCAAAATGATCCTATCACACCACATGGTGCGGTTTCTGAAAAAAATCCAAAACATCTCTACTTGGCATTTCAAACTCTTCTGTACGACTGTACAACATCGTCTTTCCACTCTTGTGTCTTACCAACAAGCCTTCTTTTACATATTCGTTGAGTTTTTTCTGATCGTAGAGATGTCAAATACTCTTGCATGCTCAAACGCTGCCAGAAATACATTCTTACCATCAACGGTCTGATGAAACTTCATATAGTTACCAAGCCAGCTCTCTATCCGACGTTTCTCGTCATCATAAGACCTGGCACTTTTTTCGTATAATCATCCCGGCTCTTGAAACCGTAGACATAAAAATCCCGCATGTAATCACGTATCTTGTTAAAATTTTTGATTAATTCGCTGTATGCCATGGTTTCGCCTCCTAACTTTTCCCAGATTGTATTGATTCAAAATACTTTGTTTTTTATGATAAGTTATTTTCAGCAAAAACCCCGGTAAAAATCCAGTTCTCACCCTGATCTTCAGATGTGAACACAAGGCCTTCCATCTCTCCACTCTGCGTCATTACATGGATCGTGTAATTCTCTCCATCCTGCTGTGGCATTTCCAGATACTGATAATCTTCAAGCGTGAAGCCATATTCCTGCATATGCGGCGGATATTCTGTCACAGTATCCATTGGAAGCTCTATCTCCTTCAGTGTCTTTCCACCGTCTTTTGTAACATAAATAGACGAATGTGTCTGCGATGCCCCGCTTAGACCGATGAAGCCAAACTGTTCGTCGAAGAATTGTATCCCTTCTCCTGCTCCGCCATTTCCGTCGAATGGGTCTTCATTTACTGTTGTCCAGTTATATCCACCATCGCCGCATCAACAACAGAAAGTTTCCAGCCTTTTTGCTCATTTAAGAAGAATCGGACAACGCCGCTTCCGTCCGTATCAACCGTCCAGGTATTATTTTTCCTTCCCCTGTTCTTTTGCCTGCGAATCTTTCTCTGCCTGCTCATTCTGGCTAATCGTATCAGGACTGATATATTCTGGTTCCATCATGTAACGCACCGGAGTCACAGATTCATCCTGCGGAAGATACAGAGACACTTCATATCCAAGTGCTTCTCCGCCGCTATCCAGTGCTGTGAAATCAGTCATACCACTGACCTCTCCGTCACCATCCACATCTCCCGGAAGATAAACAAGACCTTCCGAAGAAGCGAAGAAGGAGCGTTTTCCATAATACAGAATCTCATATTCCGGCGGATTATCTGCAAATGCATAATTCAGATTCCATTGTGTCACCTGCATCTTACAATCTGATTTTTCCAGAATGGTAAACATAGGATCTAATTTCTTGTCATCATCATAATCTGCATTTGCATAACCTGCGATCTGCACAACAATCTTATCGCTTTTATCGATATCATAATCTATCAGATAGGTCTTATCTTTTCCCTTTTCATTCTGTCCGTAGAGATAGGCCGACACGCGGGTTATCGTTCCGTCTTTATCAAAGGACATCTCAAAACTATCTGTGATATATAACTCGTCCGGAAGTTTCAATTTTTTATTGATATCTTTGATTAGCCCTTCTGCGCCATCACGAAAGAAATTGTTATGTTCATACTCTATTTTCTTTGTCTTAAACAGGCTGTCTACCTTCCAGGACAATGCACCATTATAAGGAATCGCAGTATATACGATATAAGAAATACATCCAACTGTAACTGCAAGCAAAATCAGAAGCTCTGTACCAAACACTGTTTTCCTGAGTGCGCCTTTCATTTTAAAAGGATTTTCCTTTTCTGCTAGCAGGCAACCAATCCAGATACAAAGACTGAGTACCAGAAGGATACCTAAAGCCAAAAATGCAAACTTCAGCTCTCTGATGCTTCCGTACTTGCAAAGTACACAGGTCACGAGCAAAAAACAATATATAATAGAGAATACTAAGCTTGCCAAATATAAATTTCAGTTTTTTCATTCAATCACATCCTAATAATACTTCCAGGTCTACTATTTCTAAGTATTCTACCTCAAAAAAATTTTATATCATTTATTTTTACACTTTTTCTTGATCAAAATGTAAAAATTTCATGATCTTTTCTATATTCTCCTTTGTCCAGGCCGTAATCTCAAGCACTGCATCCGGTATCTCCTGGTCTCCGGAATCCGGATTATGCATCCAGATACATGGCATCTTAGCCGCCTTAGCAGCCTTTCCTCCATTCGTTGAATCTTCGATTACAATACACTCATCTACCGGTATGCCCAGCTGCTTCGCTGCAAAGAGAAATGTATCCGGTGCCGGCTTTTGGATTCTTCACTTCATCTCCACTTGTCACGACATCGAAATATTTCATCAGATCCACGTTTCCAGTGTCTCTGTGATTACAGGTTTCGGAGAAGAAGATGCCACAGCCAGACGATATCCCGCATCTTTCAGACAGCAAAGCATCTGCTCAACTCCCGGCATCTCAGGAAATCCGTCTCTTGCAATAATTTCATCCTTCTTTTCTTTCATAATCTGATTCATAACTTCAAGACTTTCAAATGTGATTCCATAATTTTCTTTGATCAGATTCATGAAATGGAGTCTTGTAGATCCGATGCATGGCTTATATACCTCATAATCCAAATCAATTCCATATCGTTCTTTAAAAATTTCTACCCAACATTGATAATGAAGCGGTTCCGTATTGATCAAAACCCCATCCATATCAAAAATCACTGCTCTTATCATTCTTATATCCCAACTTTCTATAAAAGATCAATGTTAATGTGGTTGCTACAATCCAACCAAATGGCCATGCCATCCAAATTCCGGTGCTTCCAAAGCTTTTTGTCAAAACCAACGCAAATCCGATTCTCAAAATAAGATCCGGAACTGTTGCAACTACAAAATAAACCATCGCTCCGGAACCTCGGATAATTCCATCTGTCATCAGCTTAATTACAATCATAAAATACCACGGCGATACTATTTTCAAAAATGCCCTTCCTGCGCTGATCGCCTCTACACTCTCCGCACCTAAGAACAGCCCCATCATCTGACGACTGAAAATGAAATACAGAATAACAAACGGTAATGCCGTAAGCTCTGACAATTTCACTCCGGTACGGAATCCCAATGGAATTCGTTCTTTCTTTCCCGCGCCGATATTCTGTGCCGTATAACTGGATAGACAGGAACCAAGTGTCATAAAGATATTAATGGCAAATGTATTCAGCTTGATCGCTCCCGAATATCCCGCAACAACTGCTGAACCGAATTGATTTACAATTCCCTGTACGAAAAGATTTCCTACACTCAATACGCTCTGCTGAAGAATGCTTGGAATTGCAATCGCCATGATCTGTCCGAATAATTTCTTATCAAACCACGGCTGCTTTTCTTCCCCGGCAAATTTCTGCAATCTTCCGAGAAGTGTTACTAATGCAAGCACGGCTGACACACCTTGCGCGATAAATGTTGCCCAGGCAACACCGCTCACACCCCACTGGAATTTTGCTACGAAGATGTAATCAAGAATAATATTTCCAGCTGAGGATCCAAGCAGAAAATATAACGGTGTCTTAGAATCCCCGAGTGCTGTAAATACTCCGGTACACACATTATAAAGCATCAGGAAGATAATTCCGAAAATGTAAATTTTCAAATATAAAACTCCATCTGCCATAATATTCTGTGGTGTGCGGATCCATCTCATCATCTGATGATTAAAGAAATACCCGAATAATGTCAGTATGATTCCCAGCACCATAGAACTGAGAAATGCCGTTGTAACCGCACGTTTCACACCGCCCCGGTCTTCTGCTCCGAACAGTCTTGATACGACTACGGATGCCCCCAGATTCATTCCCACGGCAAATGCCATGAAAATAATTGTGATCGGATAAGATGCACCGACTGCTGCCAACGCATTTTCTCCTGCAAATCTTCCCGCAATCATACTGTCTGCGATATTGTAAATCTGCTGGAACATCACACTGAACAACATTGGCAGAAGGAACCGCCATAATGTCTTGTTCGGATGTTCTTTCGTTAAATCTGTAATCATTCCACACCTTCGCTCATCACAACTTTTTTTCAATAAAATTTGTTTCAGTAGAAAATCTGTTTCAATAAATAATTCTGCTTACTCTATAAGCCAATGATCTTATAAATATCTTTCATATCCAGACTAGCACGAACGATATCTGCAAGCTTATCATACTGTTCTTCCTTATAAGACTTCCAGTCTACTGCCTGTACCGTCTCCGGATCATAGCCTTTTTCTTTTAATAAAGCTGACAAGAAACCACCTGACATTTCCGGTGACTCAAAGATTCCATGCACATAACAGCCATAGACATTTTCCTTCTGTGAACCATCCGGATGTCCTTGTTGTAGCGTATCAGAATCATTTTCTAATGTTATAAGCCCGGATGCGTGCTCATCAAGAATCGTCTCTCCCATATGGATCTCATATCCTTCGAAAGGAAGTCCCTCCATCTCTTTCAGGATTCCTTTCATCTCGCCAAATGTTCCATGTACTCTGGTTCTATGTTTTTCCGGGCGGAACACAGTCTTTGTATCAAAAGTCCCATTCCCTGTACAGTTCCTCCGTACTCTTCTCCTGTTGGATCTGAGATTTCTATTCCAAGCATCTGATATCCGCCACAGATTCCAAAGACCGGTTTGTTCTGTGCGCTGTGTTTCAGAATTCTTGCTTCCAGTCCGTTCTGACGCATCCACAGAAGATCGCTGATCGTATTCTTTGTTCCCGGAAGGATCACCGCATCCGGATTGCCAAACTCAGCCGGAGATGAAACATATCTCACACTTACTTCTTCCAATGCTTCTAAAGGTGCTAAGTCAGTAAAATTAATCCTTGGGAATCGGATCACTGCCAGATCGATCAGTCCCGGCTTCTCTTTTTTCTGAAATCGTTCCGTCAGGCTGTCTTCCTCATCCAAATCTAAATAAAAGTACGGAACTACTCCCGTTACAGGGATATCTGTCTTTTCTTCCAACATTCGAAGCCCCGGTTCCAGAATGGATACATCTCCACGGAATTTATTAATGATCGTTCCTTTGATCCGCGCTTTTTCATCCTCTTCAAGAAGCATTACGGTTCCGGCGATCTGGGCAAATACTCCACCACGATCAATATCTCCGACGAGGAGCACCGGTGCATCCACAAGCTTTGCCATCCCCATATTTACGATATCATCTTTTTTAAGATTAATCTCTGCCGGACTTCCGGCTCCCTCGATCACAATGATATCATACTTTTTTTCCAACTCATGATATGCATCCATAATTGCCGGAATATATTCCTTCTTATGACGGTAATACTCTCTTGCAGCCATCACTCCGATTGGTTTACCATTGATAATCACCTGAGAGCCTGTATCGTTTGTCGGCTTAAGTAAAATTGGATTCATTATTGCTTCCGGTTCAATCCCTGCAGCTTCTGCCTGCATCACCTGGGCTCTTCCCATCTCCAGTCCTTCTTTTGTGATAAAAGAATTGAGTGCCATATTTTGGGATTTAAAAGGTGCAACTTTGTATCCATCCTGTTTCAGGACACGGCAAAGACCTGCTGCCAGTGCGCTCTTTCCGACATTTGACATCGTTCCCTGTATCATAATTGATTTCGCCATATTTTTCGCCTCCTTCACTGCTTTGACAGGATTGTTTCAAATGCCCGTAAAAAGAACATCATTTTCCTCTTTTGTCCGCACCGCAATTCGATACCAGCCTTTGCTCAATCCCTCTGTAGTTCCCACAATCTCGAATCAAAATCCCCTGTTCTAGCAGTTGATCAAACAATGGGATTTCACTATATAATAAGAAGAAATTTGCCTTTGTTGGAATAAATCTAATCCCAAACTCACGCATTTTCTTTTCCATGCGCATTTTTTCTTCCACGATTTTGTTTCGTATTTTCTGAACTCTCTGCTCTTCTCTTTCTGTCAGCGCTTCTATCCCTGCTGCCTGCGCCGGAACCGACACACTCCACGGCTGACGGATCTGCTGCATCCGCTCTCTAAGTTCTCCGTCCGATGTCATTGCATATCCCAGTCTCAATCCCGGGATTCCATACATCTTCGTAAATGCCTGTACAAGAAAAAAGGCACGCATGATCTGTCACCTTTTTCACCATGGTATACTTCTGCGCTTCTTCCAGGAATTCAATAAAACACTCGTCTAAAACAAGACGTATCTTCTTCTCTTCACATCGAGTAAGGATCTGTTCCATAAGCACCGGTTCGATCACCTGCCCTGACGGATTCGACGGGGAGCATAAAAATACAAGGTCAATGTCCTCTGTCAGTTCTTCCAAAAGCTTTCTGTCAATGCAAAGTTATTCTCTCTCAACTTATAATAAATGATTTCGCAGTCTACCGTCCGAAGTGCCTGTTCATATTCTGCGAAAGCCGGAATCGGAAGCAATGCTTTCTTTGGTTTTTCTGCAAGAACGACAGAAAAAGAACAGCTCCGCTGCTCCATTTCCGAAAAGAAAATATTCTTCCGGCAGACTTTTTTTCTCTGCCAGTCTCTTTCTGAGCCGTCTGCATTGACTGTCCGGATAAAGGCTCACTTCATCCATCGATCTTTTTTGCCGCTTCAAGAACTTCTTCTGACGGACCGTAAGGATTTACATTGACTGAAAAATCCAGCACATCTCCATATGTATAAATGTCTCCTCCATGTACATATTCCATGAATCATACTCCTACTTCTCTATGTGTTTCATTTTTAATCTAAAAGTACTGCCTCCAGTTCCTCGCGATTCTCTTCCATCCATTTGATTGGCTTTGGATGTTTAATCTCCAGATCCAGAAGCTTTTCCATCCAGACCATATTATACCAGCGATCAAATTTGTATCCGCAATGATAGAATTCTCCCACCATGCGGTACCCAAGATGTGCATGGAACTGTGCGCTGTTCTTTGTCAGATATTCATCTTCAACTTCAGGATATCCAATGCATGCATATAGATTGCAAATGTTCTGGGCATACAGTACTTTCTCCAGTGCCTCATACAGCTTTTTACCAACTCCGGTTTTCTGCCGGTCTTTTCTTATATAAATTGTTGTTTCCACTGCCCAGTCATATGCTGCACGACCTTTGAATGCCCCCGCACAGCTATATCCAAGAATCTCGCCATTCTGTTCTGCGACCAGATACGGGTACTTTTTCATCGTCTGACGCATTCGATCTTTGAATTCTTCCAGTGACGGAACTTCATATTCAAATGTAATCACTGTATCAGTTACATACGGTGTATAGAGCGCCAGAAGTTCTTCTGCATCTTCCATTTTTGCAAATCGAATCAATAAATCCATAACAATAAACCTCCAAAGACAACCATCATCAGTATCGTTGTCATATACATTAACTTCCCGGCACGAAGAATATCTTCCGGTTCAATCTCCCGGATCGCATCGCCGATATAATCCTTTTTATAGATTTTCCCGAAATAAACCGCATCCCCGGCTAACTGTACATCAAGCGCTCCGGCGCATACCGCCTCTGACTGGGCGGAATTCGGACTTGCATGTTTTCTCTTATCACGCAGATAAATCTTCCACGCATTCTCTCCATCCATCCCTGTCAAAAATGCTGCAACAACCATAAACCACGCAGTCAACCTGGCTGGAATGTAATTAAACACATCATCCATCTTTGCTGGAATCCTTCCGAAATACAGATATTTTTCATTTTTGTATCCAAGCATGGAATCCATCGTATTCACTGCCTTGTATAAGAATCCAAGCGGTGCGCCGCCGATCAGAAGAAATAAAAGTGGAGCCGTCACACCGTCGGAAGTATTCTCCGCCACTGTCTCTACTGCAGCTTTCGTCACACCTTCTGCTGTAAGGTTCTCTGTGTCTCTTCCGACAATCATGGATACAGCTCTTCTTGCACCAGGCAAGTCGTCTTCTTTTAATTTCTGATAAACCTTTTTGCTTTCTCCTACAAGACACCGCGCCGCAAATATCTGGTAACACCAGAAGGTTTCCAAAAAGAAACCGTACTGCCGGATGAACCTTTCCTGCAGCAAATAAGAATACCGCCGGTACAAGAAATGATAATGAAACTGTCAGAATCCATAAAATTCCACCTGCCAGAACTTCTCTTCTGTTTTTTCTTCTCTTGTTCCGACGCAGGAATCTGACTGCACAACAACTTCCGCAATCCTTTTTCCAACACACTGATCAGGTTTCCGATCACGCGTATCGGATGGTACATCCAGACCGGATCTCCGAAAATGCAGTCTAACAAAAATCCTGTGATGCATGCCATAATCGTCATCCTTCCATTCATTCTGTCACTCCTCCCAGTTTTTGAATTTTACGAAATCTATGAATACCTGACTTCCACTCATCTTCATTCACAAGCATTCTATATCCTCCGCCATTTTCCACCTGCCAGTGATAAAAATCTTTTTGGTCTTCCGCTAGTTGTTCCAGCACCGCCATAATCGTTCCTCCGTGAACGACAAAAGCTGCACTTTCTACATTTTCTTCACATAATCTATCAACCTGACAGAGCATGCCTCTCACACAACGAGAACGGAATTCCTTCTGCTCCTCCCCTTCCGGAAATGCAATCGTTCCACCGGAATCCAGCCATGCCTGATATTCTTCTCTATCTTTCAGTTCTTCATATGTCTTACCTTCAAAGATACCAAAATCACATTCCTTTAACAATACTTCCTGCGTGATCTGGTTCTTCGGATAAATCAACTCTGCCGTTTGAATACATCTCTTCATTGGGCTGACAATCACTTGCTCTACCTGTGGATAGCTATCTATTTTATATTTCTGTTTAAAGTTCAGTACTTCCTGTTCTGATAGTTCTTCATCTGTACTTCCAATATATTGTCTCTTTTCATTGCCCGGTGTCTTCAAATGCCGGATCAAAATAAGCTCCATAATCACTCCAAAAATCTAATTTCATCTAAAATAATGCAAGCACTGCCAGCATAAACAATTCGCATAACTGCAGAAAATATCCGGCAAGGTCGCCTGTGATTCCACCGAACTGTTTCCTGCTAAAACGATCATAATAGAGGAAAACTGCCAGTCCGACAACGATGGAAGCCACTCCGCATAATCCCGCTGTCAGATATAATCCGATTCCTGCTGCCAATAGCCAGAAGATCAGTACAATCCTTACATTTCTCTTCTGTGCGCCATCCTGAAATGTCCTGAGCAGCCCACTGTTCTTCGCCGCCGGAAATGTCACAACAGAAATCCCACTCAATGAACGTGAAAACACGAACACGAGTGCTGCCGCAAACAGGCGTTCTATTCTCATTTCACTAAAAATCCCCCACACACAAAAGGAAATAACAGCAAAGACTGATGATCGCAAATGCTCCCGTATGAGGATCCTTCAGTATCTGCAGCTTCTTCTCTCGATCTCCATAAGAACTTTTTGCGTCCATGGTATCTGCGAATCCATCCAGATGAATTCCCCCCTGTTATGAAAAAACCGGAATCAAAGTCAGTACAACTGCATAAAAGAAAGTTTCTTCTCCCTTCCATACTGTGATTAGATTCCCGGCAACTATTTCCAATACTCCAATTATAACTCCGACCAATGGGAAAAAGCACATCGCATATCTCATATTTTTTTCATTCCAGTCAACCCGCGGCATCGGAATCTTAGAATACATTGCGATTGCAATGATCATTGCGTTCAATAACCACATTTTTCTTACTCCTCATCTTCACTTAAGCTCTTCATACTGCTCTACTTTAATCTCTTCAAAGGTGCTCATCTTCCGATAAACATTCACACCCATCTCAAGAAGCGGAACCGCTGCAACTGCGCCACTGCCTTCTCCAAGAGACATATTTGCATCAATCAGATATGGAAGTTTCAGCTCTTCTAAGACCATTCGCCCCGCCGGTTCTCCCGAGCAATGTGATGCCAGGATATAATCTGCCGTCTCCGTTACCATTCGTACTGCACATAATGCTGCTGCAGAAGAGATAAATCCATCGATCAGAACTGGAATATGATAGATCGCACCTCCGAGAAATGCACCTGTCATTCCGGCAATATCAAGCCCTCCGACTTTGGATAAGACATCTAAAACATCTTCCTTGTCTGGCTGATGCTTTTCAATTGCTCTCTCAATTGCACGAATCTTTCTATTCAGCCCTTCTGAACTAAGGCCTGCGCCTCTCCCTGTCACATTTTCTACACTTTCATCAAGCAGAACGGACACAATCGCACTGCTTGTCGTTGTATTCCCAATTCCCATCTCACCGGTTGCGATTAGATCATACCCTTGTTCTGCCAGCTCCTTGACCTTTCGTATGCCAATAAGAACGGCTTGCGCAGCCTGTTCTCTGACATTGCAGGTTCTTCCACCATATTCTTCGTTCCATACATCACTTTGTCTTTTGGTTTCGTGACAGATGGAACGTCTTTCACCATTCCAACATCAATTGGAAATAAGTCCACTCCGGCTGTCTCTGCCATAATACATACGCTCGTCGCACATTTTGTAAAATTGTCTGCAACGATTGCTGTCACTTCCTGCCCGGTCTGAGTCACTCCTTCTGAGACAACCCCGTTATCCGCACAAAAGATCAGCAAGCCTTTCTTTTTTAATCTCAAAATCTGCTTCTCTTCGGATTCCTGCCATTCGGATCACAGCATCTTCAAGCTTTCCAAGACTGAACAGTGGTTTCGCGACTGTTTTCCATCGTCTTTTCGCATCTTCTTCACACAACTTCTCCACCGGATTTATCATTTTGAATTTTTCAATTAACAATCTTTCATTTTTGTTCATCGACATCTTTTGCATTTTTGTTGTTTTTCTTCTATTATCTATCATTGTTCCGCTTATTTTTTCTCTTGATTTTCTTCTGTCCAGAATTTTATCTTTCAAATTTCATATGCCTGTTTTTTCGTATTTTCTGGCATTATTCTCCTATTTTATCATAATTTTTTGCATTCTGATATATAAAAAAGCAACGGAATCTGTCATATTTTCCTTGCATTTTTTTTTTTTGACATTTTACTTTTTTCTTCCTGCATTTTTAATATGAAATCTTTCATTTTCCCCACTTCTTTGTTAAAAAATTTACAGGATTTTTATTGATTTTCTTCACATAATATGTATAATTAAAAAGGATATGAAAAGCTTGCATAAGCAGCATTTTATTCTATCATTAGAAAAGAAAGAGGTATATGTAAGATGGCAAAAATTGATTTAAGCAAGTATGGCATTACCGGAACAACAGAAGTTGTTTACAATCCTTCTTATGAATTATTATTCGAAGAAGAAACAAAACCGGAACTTGAAGGTTTTGAAAAGGGACAGGAAAGTGAACTCGGTGCTGTCAACGTTATGACAGGTGTTTACACAGGACGTTCTCCTAAAGACAAATTTATTGTTATGGACGAGAATTCAAAAGACACAGTATGGTGTACATCTGATGAGTACAAGAACGATAACCACCCAGCTACAGAAGAAGCCTGGAAATCTGTAAAAGATTTAGCGATCAAAGAACTTTCCAACAAGAGACTTTTTGTTGTAGATGCATTCTGCGGTGCTAACAAAGATACACGTATGGCAATCCGTTTCATCGTTGAAGTTGCTTGGGCAGGCACATTTCGTTACGAACATGTTCATTCAGCCAACTGAGGAGGAACTTAAAGATTTCGAGCCAGATTTCGTTGTATATAATGCTTCTAAAGCTAAAGTTGAGAACTACAAAGAGCTCGGACTTAACTCTGAGACAGCTGTACTTTTCAACATCACAAGCAAAGAGCAGGTTATCGTTAACACATGGTACGGCGGAGAGATGAAGAAAGGTATGTTCTCTATGATGAACTACTTCCTTCCACTTAAGGGAATTGCTTCCATGCACTGCTCAGCTAACACAGACCTCAACGGAGAGAACACAGCAATCTTCTTCGGTCTTTCAGGAACAGGTAAGACAACACTTTCCACAGATCCTAAGAGACTCCTCATCGGTGATGACGAGCACGGCTGGGATGACAATGGCGTATTCAACTTCGAAGGTGGATGCTACGCTAAAGTTATCAACCTTGACAAAGAATCTGAGCCAGACATCTACAACGCAATCGTTCGTGACGCTCTTCTTGAGAACGTTACACTTGATGAGAACGGAAAGATCGACTTTGCCGACAAGAGCGTAACAGAGAACACTCGTGTATCTTACCCGATCAACCACATTAAGAACATCGTTCGTCCAGTATCTTCTGCACCGGCAGCTAAGAATGTAATCTTCCTGTCTGCAGACGCTTTCGGAGTACTTCCTCCGGTATCTATCCTGACAGAGGATCAGACACAGTATTATTTCCTGTCCGGATTTACTGCAAAACTGGCTGGTACAGAGCGTGGAATCACAGAGCCTACACCTACCTTCTCCGCTTGCTTCGGACAGGCATTCCTTGAACTGCATCCTACAAAATATGCAGAGGAGCTTGTTAAGAAGATGGAAGTTAGCGGAGCTAAGGCTTACCTTGTTAACACAGGATGGAACGGAACCGGGAAACGTATCTCCATTAAAGATACTCGCGGAATCATCGACGCTATCCTTAACGGAGCAATCAACAAAGCTCCTACAAAGACAATCCCATACTTCAACTTCGAAGTACCTACAGAGCTTGAGGGTGTTGACACAGGAATCCTTGATCCTCGTGACACATACGCTGACGCTGCTGAGTGGGATGTTAAGGCAAAAGACCTTGCTCAGAGATTCATCAAGAACTTCGTTAAATACGAAGGAAATGAAGCTGGTAAAGCACTTGTTGCTGCAGGTCCTCAGCTGTAAGATTGTTCTTAAATTCCCAGTTTTCTGGAAAAATAGAATAAAATACTTTTAAAAAAGGCATCATGCGATTTGCATGGTGTCTTTTTTATATATTATATTAGGAAAATTCTTTCCTAATATATTGACTTTTTTCCCTTGAAGTGATATCATAATGATATCAAATAAATTTCATTTTATTTCCAGAGGAGGAATCACTATGAATGAAAAAATATTATCAAATAAGAAAAATGGAATGGGAATGCTTCTGCTTTTTTGTCTGCTCTATCTGATCGCAATAGCAGGATGTATTCTGTCCGCAATCGCACTGGAACATGAGTTTGATGCTCCGCCGGTTATCGCTGGACTGGTTGTCAGCATTATCTGGCTGTGCATCGGATGGGTTCCATTTCTTGGATTGAAGGTGCTGAAACCACAGGAAGCTCTGGTTCTTACACTTTTCGGAAACTATATCGGTACACTGAAAGAAGCCGGATTCTATTTTGTCAATCCATTCTGTACCAGTGTAAACCCTGCTTCCAAGACAAAGTTGAGTCAGAGTGGAGATGTTGATAACAATTCCAAGAAGGGAGCAAATCTTTCCAGTCTCCTGGGTGTTTCTACAACAGGAACCACTGAAGAGTCTTCAAGCAAAAAGATTTCTCTCAAGGTTATGACACTGAACAACTCCCGTCAGAAGATCAATGACTGTCTCGGAAATCCGATTGAGATTGGTATTGCCGTAACATGGCGTGTCGTAGATACTGCGAAAGCTGTCTTTAATGTTGATAATTACAAAGAATATCTCTCACTTCAGTGTGATGGTGCTCTTCGTAATATTGTCCGCATCTATCCATATGACACTGCCCCTGATGTCGATACAACCGGTGACGGAAAGGCTGATGAGGGAAGTCTCCGTGGCTCCAGTGAGATTGTTGCAGCGCGAATCCGTGAAGAGATCCAGACGAAAGTGACAGACGCAGGGCTTGAGATCATTGAAGCAAGAATCACATATCTTGCTTATGCACCGGAAATCGCTGCTGTCATGCTCCAGCGTCAGCAGGCTTCCTATCATCGATGCAAGAAAGATGATTGTAGACGGAGCAGTCGGCATGGTTGAAATGGCTTTGGATCAATTAAGTGAAAAAAGAAGTGGTAGAACTGGATGAAGAACGTAAGGCTGCTATGGTATCCAATTTGCTCGTAGTTCTGTGTGGAAACCATGACACACAGCCAATCATTAATTCCGGAAGTCTGTACTAGAGATGGCTGAAAAAGATAATAAAAAAAGAAGCAGGTTCCTCTCCGTCTCTCCGCTAAACTGTATGACGCAATCGCAGCCTGGGCAGAAGATGATTTTCGTTCCGTAAACGGTCAGATTGAATATCTTCTGACTGAATGTGTCAGGCAGCGTAAGAAAAAAATGGCAAATATGTATCCGAACATTTAGACGAACCGATCGATCTGGATATTTCATAGAGCCTAAAAAAAAAGCAGCAGATGTTATTATAACGACATCTGTTGCTGTTTCTCTTTGTTCTATTCTCTGTAACCGCTTCTGCATTTTTCTACAAAACGCTCCGCAAATTCTTTACAAGATGGGTAATACAAATGCGGATATCCAGCCACGAGATTCTCTTCCATATGTATGCATTTCCATTTTCTTTTTCCATCCGGCTTGACAGCAAAACAGTCACTTCCACTGTCTGTGGTATCCCAGTAATGAAACTCGTGTGCACTGATATTCTCACCCGGAAGAATCCAGCTGTCCGCTATACTCATCCGTTCTTTAAGCTCAGAAACCTGATTCTCATCAAGATTCCTCTGTAAATTCACATATCCAAATCGAACCAGCTTACCTGTCGGAAATGTTTTTCCATGGATTCGCCCTACTAATTTCCAAACATTTCCATCTGCATCCTCCATTTCTTCATGAAGATACATGAATCCACCACACTCTGCCAGACATGGAATCTTATCATCCAATGCTCTTCTTATTGATTCAAGCATGCTCTGATTTTCTGCCAATTCTTTTCCATACAGTTCAGGATAACCGCCACCGAGAAGAATTCCTTTCACATTTTCAGGAAGTTTTTTATCATGAAGCGGACTGAATTCTATCACTTCACAGCCAAGGCTTTCTAATAGTTCAAGATTATCTTTGTAATAAAAACAGAAAGCTTCGTCACGTGCCACTGCGATTCGAACTGGATCGTTCTTACTTTTTAAATTTCCAACCTTCTCCGATTCTTCAATAACTTCTGTTTTCCATACTGCTGCTTCACCGGCAATCTTTTCCAGCAATTCAAGATCCACTGTTTTTGCCAGAATCTCTCCCGCCCGCTTTACTTTCTCCTGCAGATTTTCCATTTCCTGCGGTGTTACAAGTCCCAGATGACGGCTTTCCAAATGAAAAACTTCATTTTCCGGCATGTAACCGACAATTTTAATCTCGTCATGCCCGATTCTCGCCAGTTCATTCTCCAACATTTCTTTTAATCTTGGATATAGCATTGCGGATACTCTGTTTAAGAGAATTCCACGAATATTGCTATCCGGACAAAATTCAGCGATTCCTTTCACCGTAGCTACAAGTGTCATTGCTGCACCTCTCGCATTAATCACAAGGATCACTGGCAATCCTAGCGTCTGTGCGACATCATAAGAACTCCCTTTTACAGAATCAAGTGACATTCCGTCATAAAACCCCATAACGCCTTCGGTTATAGTAATATCCGCATCTTTCGTATGCTTTAGGTATCCCTCTTTCAAAATGTCTTCTTCCGAGAAGAACAGATCCAGATTCTTAGAATCAACGCCAAGAACCTCCCTGTGGAACATTGGATCTATATAATCCGGGCCGCATTTACACGCACATACACGCTTTCCCTCTTGCTTAAACGCAGACATCAGGCCACAGGCTGCAGCTGTCTTTCCACTATTACTGGAAACAGCAGACAACAAAAACCCCGGATTTTTTTTCTGATTTTTATTATTGCAAGCATTCTCTTTCATTTTTCTCATGATTCTCCTGTCTGTTTGTTTCCTTTTCTCTCATCTTATACCTGCCAGGCTTTCTTCCACCTGCGGAAATAATATAAACCGGATTCTGTCCCATCATCATATGATATCTTCCAAGAACCTTTGATCTTGCTGCACTCACCTGTAGAATCTCCGCATCTGGAAGGATTCCCTCTTCCACAAGCCCCATCACTTCACTGACTGTTTCAAGTGAAATCGCATTAATCACGATTCGTACATCCGGATTTTTTCTTCTGAAGTAATTGGACAATCTCTCGTAAGTTTCCCGAACTTCCACCGACAAATGCATGTGTCGGTGTTTCCAGTTCCTCTAATGCCTGTGGCGCAAGCCCTTCTTTGATTCGCACTCCATCTGTCTTAAATTTTTTTCGATTCTGATCGATCAGTTTCACTCCTTCCGGATTCTTCTCAATCGCATACACACGGATCTGCTCACCTGCACGTGCAATTTCTATAGAAACAGAACCTGTTCCGGCGCCGATATCATACACAATTGCATCCTCGGTTAATTCAAGCTCTGCTATACTGACAGAACGCACTTCCGACTTCGTCATTGGCACCTTTCCTCGGAGAAATTCTTCATCTTTCAGATGCATACCGGCCGCCTTACAATAAGATGGATTTTCTACAAGAACTGCGCAAAGTCCTTCAAAATCTTCTGCCTTCATCTCGTACAATTTGCCCGAAAGTATCTTTTCTTCCTCATAAGACATCTGACATCCCACATGAACCTGCACGTCCCCTAAGCCATACTCTAGTAATGACTCATAGAAATGACGCCCCGTGTCTTTTCCTCCGAGAAGCAGAAAGGTCTTCGAATGTCTGTGGATCGTCTGTACAAAATTCATGTCTTTTCCGTGAAGACTCAAGATTTTTGCATCTTCCCAGGAAACACCGACTTTTGATGCAAGATAAGAAAGTGAGGAAATCCCCGAATAAATCTCTATCTGTTCAGAACATACTTCCGTTAATCGCTCTTTCAGTTTTTTCGCACCACTATAAAATCCTGTATCTCCTGAAAGAAGAATTCCGATTTTACTATGTTCTTTGTGCTCTTTTATATAGGATACAATCTCTTCTGTACGATATTCCTTAACAAAGACTCCTTCATTCCTGTTGTTTCTCTCACACTGACGCATACTTAATCCATTCATGCTACGAATCTTCTGTGCACTCGTAATCATTCGTTCTGCTCCGATCAGACAATCCGCCTCTACTATCAATTGTCTGACTTCTTCTGTGATTACATCACCAGATCCCATTCCTATTCCCGCAAGTATAATTTGCTGTGATTTCATTTAAAGTTTATACCCCCTCGGTGTCACCATCCGCCCATTCAGTTTCATCGTCCTTGAATTTCCGATAAACACGGTCGTAAACATATCTACCTTCGTATCTCTAAGTTCTTTCAATGACAGAATCTGATAAGCTTCTCCCTCTCGTCCGATATTTTTCACATAACCGCAGATATTTCCTGCATCTCTGTACTGAAGCAATATATCACATGCTTTCTGCAGATAATCTGCACGCTTCTTACTGGATGGGTTATAAAGACAGATTACAAAATCAGCCATCCCTGCCGCATGTAGACGCTTCTCAATCGTTTCCCACGGCGTCAGAAGATCGCTTAAGCTGATTACAGCAAAATCATGCATCAAAGGTGCGCCAAGCACTGCTGCCCCGCCGGATGCAGCTGTGATTCCCGGAACCACTTCAATCTGGATGGAAGGGTATTCTTTTCCTATCTCGAAGATCAATCCTGCCATTCCATAGACTCCGGCGTCTCCGCTACAGATCATTGCAACGTCCTGACCTTTTTCTGCTTCTTCAAAAGCCATTCTGCAGCGTTCCGGTTCTTTCCGCATCGGAGTGCTCAAAAATATCTTATCAGGAAACTGCTCTTTCACAAGATCAATATAAACATTGTAACCAATCAAAACAGGGCAATGCTCCAATACTTTCTGTGCACGCACTGTCATCTGCTCTTCTGCTCCCGGTCCGAGTCCTACTACATATACTGTACTCATTTGTTCTGTCCCTCTGCTTCCCGTCTCATCTCTGTGCTTTGATCCTCTCCAGTTTGTCCTAATTCCTTCTTAGAACAGGAGGCCTGTCTGAATTCTGTTGTAAATGTCGGATCATAAAGCTTTGATCTCTCATAAGTCCCGTCAAGCACTTCTCCGACTACGATCAGCGCTGTCTTGGTGACATCCGCCTCGCGTGCAGTCTGCTCCAGCGTTCCTACCGTACAACGAAGTACTTTCTGTTCCGGCCAGGTTGCCTTATAGACAATCGCTGCCGGTGTATCTTCGCTGTATCCGCCTTCGACCAATTCTGCTGAAAGTTCCTTTAACAGTCCTGTGCTCAAGAATAAAACCATCGTCGCCTGATGTGCCGCAAAGCTTCTGACTGACTCTTTCTCCGGCACTGGTGTTCTTCCCGCCATTCTCGTGATCACGACAGACTGAGAGATCCCCGGCAATGTATACTCTGCTTCCAGTGCTGCCGCAGCTCCGCAAAATGAACTAACACCCGGACAATCTTCATATGGTATCTTAAGTTTCTTGAGTTCATCCATCTGCTCCCGGATGGCACCATAAAGGCAAGGATCTCCTGTATGCAGACGTACGATTTCTTTTCCCTCTCCGTGTCCACTTACCATTACTTCCAGCACTTCTTCCAGTGTCATCTTCGCACTATTATATATCTCACACTTTTCTTTACACAGTTTAAGTAATCCCGGGTTCACAAGAGAACCCGCATAGATCACGATGTCTGCTTCTTTCAAAAGTCTTTGTCCGCGTACTGTGATCAGATCTTCTGCTCCCGGACCTGCTCCTACAAATGTAATCATAATTCTTCCTGCCTTTTCTATCTTTTCCTGTCTTTTACAATTAGAAGGGAATAGTATCCCGCATCTTCTGAAATCTCTTCCACTGATCGGACAATACGTTCGTCGTCCATTCCACAGTTTTCTACAAGACAGATATCCTGACTGCTCCCCTGTAAAAACTCTTTTATCTGTCCCATCTTTTTCCCGGTCTTCATCAAAATCTTTGTTCCCGATAACTGCAGACCTTCTCCTTCCTCATAAGACCCCGGTAAAATATGAATCTGCTCTTCCTGTTCTCCAAGTGGCTGATTCAGTCTTGCAGCTGCTGCACAAAAAGATGGGATTCCTGAAACTGTCTCAACCTGATAACCATCCTGTTCAATCATCTGCTCTATATACATACATGTAGAATAAACCGTTGGATCTCCCAGCGTCAGGAATGCCAGATTCCATCCTTTCTCAAGAAACTGCTCTATCACTTCTGCTCCCCGTGCATGAATCTTTCTCAGCTTTTTCCTTATCTTTGATCATTGGCATTGGGAGAAAGAGAATCTGCTTTTTCTTAAGCTCTGAAACTGTCTGCACTGCAATCTGGTAAGCTGTACAGCTTTTTAAATATCCTGCTGCTCTGTTTTCCATCTCATTTTGTTCTAGCAGTAGCGGCTCTGTCAATTCTCTATTTGAAACCGGAAGTACTGTTCCATCACAGTCCCTGATTGTTCGAACTGCTTTTAATGTCATTAATTCAGGATCTCCCGGTCCCACTCCGATTCCATAAAATTTTCCTGCTTGTTTCATCTATTCTCCTGTATCTTCTTTAACAACTCATCCGCATTTTCTGACTTTCCAAGAATGCCATCCTCTGTTGAAAATAAAATCACACCGATTTCCAATTCTTCTCCTGCTCTGTTCTTTAAGAAGAATTCAATACGTTTCATCACACTTTCCATCACCGGCTCAATCAACTTCTCCCTGCGCAGTATTTCCATTGCTTCCGTTGTATTGATACAATCCATGATTTCCCGCACAACTGCTGCATCTGCACCATTCATTGCTGCATGCACACCAAGTACTTCCATTCGACAATCTGCCTGTCTGGAATGCGTATTCATCACTCCTGCGGCCAGCTTGATAAACTTACCAATATGCCCGATCAACAAGATTCCTTTCATTCCAAGAAGCTTTGCATCCTCAATTGTCTCACCGACATAATTACTGCATTTTACTGAAAATGCGGTGTCCATCTGCAGTTTTTCCGTAAGAAGTCCATCCCATAATTTCCCGGAACAACATAACACCAATCTGTTCCATTTTCTTTTAGCATCTTCATTTCCAGGTAAATCGTATCTGTCAGTGCCTTCTCACTCATTGGTTCCACGATACCTGTTGTTCCTAAGATTGAGATTCCTCCCTCAATCCCCAGTCTTGGATTAAATGTCTTCTTCGCAACCTCTGCCCCTTCCGGCACGGATAGGCGCACTTGCAGATTTCCTGTATATTCATACTTCCTGCAAACTTCTTCCACTGCTTCACAGATCATTCTCCGCGGTACTTTATTGATTGCTGCCTGACCGATTTTCTGTTCCAGCCCAGGCTTCGTTACACGGCCGATTCCTATACCACCATCCAGATTGATTTTCTCGGAAAGATCCACACTATTCTCGAATTTATTTTACTCTTCTTCTCTACCTTTTGAACTGTTGCATAAACAAGTATTCCATTCGTCACATCCGGATCGTCTCCACTGTATTTTCGCACTGCACATGAAACTTCTGACATCTTACGCATGATCTCTTCCAACTCAAGATACAGTTCAATGCCCTTCGGCGTCAGCAGTCTCACTGGCGAATCTCTTCTCCCGACAATAACATCTCTGCTGCCGCTTTTTGCCGCCGCTGCCGCACAGCTTCCGGTCGTATATCCCATCTGAAGTCCCGATCTTGTTCTTCCGATTTCCTTCATCAATATTCAATCCCTTTTCTCGCGTAGATTCCCTGATCAAACGGATGCTTCACTTTCTTGATTTCTGACACATAATCTGCAAGTTCAATAAGTTTTTCATCCGGATTTCGTCCAGTCAATACAATCTCCAGTTCTTTTGGTTTCTTCTCCGAGGAACTCGATCGCTTCTTCCTTCGGGATGAGATCATACCTATAAGCCGCCATAAACTCATCGATCACAAGCACATCATATCTTCCGGTAAGAATCTCAGTTCAATCGCTCTCCAAAGCTGCAAGTAAGTTTCCCTTACTTCCTGCTTTTTTATCTTCGGAAAGATTTTTAAAAAGCCATAAGACTTTTTCAAGATGAAGTACTTTAATCTGAGAAATATCATCGAGAATCGCCAGTTCTCCGGAAGATTCATTTTTTAAAAACCGGGTAAATAAAACCTTAAGTCCACTTCCTGCAGCACGGACTGCAAGTCCGATTGCCGCTGATGTCTTTCCTTTTCCGTCTCCACAATAAATGTGTATCAATCCCTGTTCCATTTTCTCATCTCCTGTTCTGCTTCCTCTACCGACAAGCCTTCTTCTATCGGCCTTCCAATTACGAGAAGAACTGCACCTGCCTGCTCTGCTGCTTCAAGCTTTTCTGCAAATCCTCCATTCTTTCCGGATTCTTTTGTTACGAAATATTTTGCCTCTGTCTGATGAAGAAGTGCAAGATTCATTTCCCTGGAAAACGGCCCTGCATTGCAATCAGATGCTTCCCTGAAAATCCGAGATCTATACTCTGCATCACTGAAGGAAGTACGGAAAGTACTCTTGCATAGCACCGCTCTTTATAATTTGTCAAACGAGTATATTTATCCAGTTCTTTACTGCCTGTTGTTATCAGTATATTTCCCTGCGTCTGCTCGAGATAGTCCACGGCCTCTTCCACGCTATTCACACAGACTACAGAACTGTCACTCTTAGTAATCGCATTTGTTCTTTCACAAGCGAACTTTTCTGACCTGACTGCCTTTGCTTCTGTCAAAAATCTCTTAAACATCGTAAATACTCTATTCTGCTGTTTTTACATGCCCGCTGTATATTTTCCGTCACTATAACTGCAAACGGATGCGTCGCATCTATGACAAGCCCTACCTGCTCTTTTTCAAAGAATGCTTCCATCTCCTGCTGATCCATACGTCCGTGGATTACACGAAGTTCTGATTTCTTATGCTTCTTTTTTGCAACTGCAGATCATTTCCAATAGTTCTTCCCCATATTCTGTCGCAGCACTTACGATACAGGGAATTCCTTTTTTAACGGCGTATTCTGCCAGCTGTCGTCCCTCTGTCGTACCGGCAAAAATAAGAATATTTTTCTTCATCAAATCACCCACATTTACATTTATTTAATAAACTTATCAATTGCCTCGTCAAAGAGCACGGATTGTCTCCATATCATTCTGCTCAATAGCTTCCACAATACAATGATCCAGATGATTCTTCAAAATCACTTTTCCTGTATTATTGATTCGCAGAACGAACTGCCGCAAGCTGGATCAGCACTTCACTGCAATCCTCATCGCGCTCCACCATTCGCTTCACTGCCTCAAGATGTCCGATTGCTCTGGATAAACGATTCATTACCTTCTTCTTTTCTTCTGCACTGTGTACATGACGGTGAACATGTCCTGTGCCGCCATGATCGTGATGATGTACATGTGACTCTGCCACCCCATCTCCGTTATGATGCACATGGGTATATTCTGTTCCGTCCTCACGGAAATGCGTATGCTCTTTCATAATCATCCATCGAACCCTTTCTTTTTACTCTGTCACTGATTATAAAGCAAAAACACGTTTTCTTCAACTTGTTGGAACTTTCTTTAATGTCAAAATTGAAGTGTTACTTCTGTCTCTGTCAATGCCACCGTCATCTGCTCTCTTATGCACTTGGGACACAGCAGTTCTCCGTCAGCATCTGCTGTACGTGCGGCTCTCTCACACACATTGTCAACACCTGTCACCTGTTTCACAAACCGTGATGTGGCTGATACCTCTGTAATCTTCTCTAACTGTTCTGCCGGATAAGTTGCAAACGGTACTTTATATTTCTGCGCATAGGCCAAAATCGCAGGTTCTTCTTCCTTCAGATCAATCGATGCAATCTGTTTTAACTGCGTAGGTTCAAGTCCATACCCTTCCAGAACATCGTTTAGACCCTTTTCAAAAAGTTCTTTTGAAATCTGTTTTCTACAGCCTACTCCTGCCGTGATATTGATTGGATACAAAAGGAGAATGCATGGCTTACGCTCACATCCACATACGTTATTCCTGACATCTCCCCACAGAGAACCCGCTAGGGATTCCACGAACTGTCTCCCTTCTTCCGCGGTCTTTGTGATCACGATCACAGGATGTTCCTCTGCAAAGGAGTACAATTCTTCCTGTGAACCACATAGTATAAGTTCTTTTAAACAGCTTTTCTGAAAATCTTCCTGTTCAAATACCAGTCCTTCACCGATCCAAAGACCGACCTGCTTTCCATCCAGCACTGCTGCTGATATCTGCTTCGCTGATTCACGCTCTGTAAACTACAGGTGATTCTTCTTTGCAAAAACATCTACTGCAAATTTTCCCTGAACATCTGTCGCTGTTGTCTGTACCGGAACTGCGCCGGTCCATACTGCAAGCTGATTGGAAAGTTCTACCGCACCCCGAGATGTCCTGACAGCAGTGGGATCACATACCCTGCTTTCATCCATGACTACGACCGCTGAATCAGTGAATTTATCCTTTACATAAGGCGCAATATATCTCACTGCGATTCCAACTGCACCAATAAAAAGGAAGGATGTCTCTCCCCATCCTTCCCTGATCAGCTCTTTTGGATTGTCCGGAAACGGAAGAATGTCAGCGAATGCATATCCGGCAGGTGCATAGTTCTGACACGTAATCCCTTCGTTCGGAACTGACTTCCAATTCTCTCACCAAGTCTTGTTCCTGCCTGTGTAAAACTTAATATAACAACCTTCACGTTCCATTCTCCCTTAAATCCTTGAAACTATTCTTCTGTCTCTTCTTTCACAGACTCTTCTACTGCATCCACTGCTTCTTCTGCGGCCTCAGTAACCGCCTCAACTGCTGCTTCCGCAGCCTCTGCAACGATCTCTTCTGCTTCCTCTGCCTCTTCTCTTGCTTCCTGAGCCAGATCATCAGCTTCAAAAATATCTTCTTCCTCTACTACAGGTGATCCGCAGTATGGGCAGAAAGCCATATCTTTCGCAACCATCTTGCCACACCGTGTACACTCACACGCACCTTTGAGCCCTTCAATCTTATTCTCATACTCTTCTATGCTTTCCTTGCGGCTTGCAATTGCCTCGCACAGTCCCTTGGAAGCCTCATCCAGTTCTTCTCCATTCTCAAATCTGTCATAAATACTCTGACCAAGTTCCATCAGATCTTCTGCATTTCCTCTTGCAAGTTCTCTGATCTGCGCTTTTAATTTCTGTATCTCAATCGCATCTCCTGCCTTTGCTGTCACTGCCTCTGCTGTCTCGCTCAGACGTTTTCCTAAATCTTCAAAAAAAATCTTTCATACTGAAATCTCCCTTCTTATCATTGCTGTATCATCTCAACCACCAGAAAGGTGATCTACAATTTCTCTTGGTCTTATTATATCGTATTCTTCCAGTTTTTGAAGTCATTTTCTATTATTTTTAGACTAATTTCATAAATAGAATCCTTCTTGCATATCCTTTCTACAACTCAACTCAGGAGTCATCTTATGAATGATCTTGAAACTTGCAGGGAACAGATACTCTCCGAAGATACACGCGACTTCATCAGTAATCCGCTGCGCACTCCACTGTTCAATGAACTTCTGAAAAAAGATCCATGTATCCAGGATGCCGGGCTTGGATATCAGTGCATTTACTTTTCCAAAGAACTTGTAGAGCCAATCTCTCTGACGCGTTTTTCTTACAATTCCATCCCGAATTGTTTTGCTCCTGTCGCTATGGAAACATTGAACCAGACCGGCATCCTTCCTGTGCAGAACTATCCGGCACTTCAATTAAAAGGAAAAGGCGTTCTGATTGGATTTCTTGACAGCGGGATTGACTATCAAAACAAAGTTTTCCGCAATCTGGACGGTACCACGCGAATTGCGGCACTTTGGGATCAGACTATCCAAAGCGGAACTCCACCCAGAGACTTTTTCTACGGAAGTGAATACCGTAAGGAAGAGATTGATCTGGCACTTTCTTCTGATTCCCCACTGTCACAGGTCCCTTCTGTCGATATCGACGGACATGGAACTTATATTGCCAGTCTCGCTGCCGGAAATGCTGACGCTGACGAACAGTTTCTAGGAGCCGCTCCGGAATCTACTCGCTGTTGTCAAATTAAAACAAGCGAAGCAATATCTGCGGGATTATTACTGCATCACGGAAACAGCTGTCTGCTATCAGGAAACAGATCTGATCCTTGGATTAAAATATCTGAATGATCTGGCAGATGAACTGGGGCTTCCACTTGTCATGTGTATCACTATAGGCTCTAATCTCGGCGGTCATGTCGGCACGCTTCCGCTTCCCGCATTACTTGGCAGCTACAGTCTGATGCCCGACCGGATTGCTGTGGTCGGCGCGGGAAATGAAGCAGACAAACGTCATCATTATTTCAATACGATTCAGTCAGAAAATGACCGTAAAACTGTAGAGATCCGGGTTGGTGAAAATGTATCCGGTTTCACTTTGGAACTTTGGGTACTGATCCCCAATCTCTTCTCAATTTCAATTATTTCACCGTCCGGGGAAAATACATCCAAAATTCCATTTCATATAGGCACAAGCGCAGACATTGATTTTCTCTTTGAAAAAACCCGCGTCTCTGTTGACTACCGGCTTCTGGTCGAAAAAAGCAAACTCTGAACTCATCTTCTTCCGTTTCCGTACCCCGGCAGAAGGCATCTGGAAAATCATCATCGTAGAACCGACCCGCCTGATTAATGGTGATTTCCATATCTGGCTTCCTGTCACGGAATTTATTAGACGGAGAAGTGTATTTTCTTGAATCAGATCCTTACACGACTCTTACAAACCCGGCCAATGCTCCTAGTCCTCTGACGGTCTCCTATTACGACGGCAGCAATGGTGCAGTCGCCCAGGCATCCGGACGCGGCTATACAAGAACAAGATTTGAAAATCCTTCCATCACTGCTCCCGGGATTAATATCAAAGGAGCTCTTCCGGAGACCGTTTTGCCGTGCGCAGCGGCTCCTGCGCCGCAGCTGCTATCACCGCCGGGGCAGTCGCACTTATGTTAGAATGGCAGCTCTATGAACGCAAAATGCCCGGCATCGACGTATTCCAGATCAAAAGCCTTCTTGTTCTTGGAGCCATCCGACCAGACAGTATGGAATACCCTAACCGTGAATGGGGATACGGACAATTAAACCTCTATAACACATTTGAGGTCATGAGACAGCTTTAACTGTCCCATGACCTCAAAGCTTCGACAATATCTTTTATCGATTCTTTTCTCTTTTGTTCTATCTGTTATCTTCTCGATTCTCATAGTAGCTTGTAACCTTCTTAGCATCTTCTACCTGTGTTGACGGTCCTGTTCCAGGAGCGAACACTACTTTCAGAAGAATCGGTGTGATGACTGTTGTAATAACAACCACTACGATAACCGGTCCTAAGATGGAAGAACTCATAAGTCCGAGTGCGGAACCTTTACTTGCTACGATCATTCCCCACTCCGATTCGTTTCGCCTGATAATTCTTGTAACCACAAATCTTTGCACCAAGTCCACAGCCGACTATCTTAGTAAGAACTGCCACAACTGTAAGAGCAACTGCGAACATAATGATGGATACTGACATCTGTGGAAGGTTTACCTTCAGCCCGATACTTGCGAAAAATACCGGTGACAGAAGCAGGTAAGACAACGTATCAAACTTAGACTCCAGATAAGTAGATCTCTGTACGTTGGAAATAATTAATCCTGCGATATATGCACCTGTAATATCTGCAACACCGAAAACTTCTTCTGCGATAAATGCCATAAGCAGGCAGAATACAAATGCAATAATCGTATGACGATGCAGTTCCTTCTCAGCTCCGTCAACCCATTTCTTATACATCTTATAGAAAACAAATCCTACAACACCTGAAAATACGAAGAATCCACGATTTTAATCAGAACCATTCCAATCTTTACAGAATCATCTGCAAGACTTGTAACGATTGTCAGTGCGATAATACCGAGAACATCATCAATGATCGCAGCACCAAGGATTGCATTTCCTGAACGGCTCTTCAATGCTCCTAATTCTTTCAATGTCTCTACCGTAATACTTACGGAAGTTGCTGTGAGTACAACTCCAATAAAGACATTCTGAAGAACTACAGGGGATGACAGGTTACTTCCTGCCATGCTTGGACGGTTAAAGAACCAGGCAACACCATAACCTCCGATCAGTGGAACGATCACACCACAAAGAGCAATAATAAAAGAAGCTTTTCCACTTGCTTTCAGCTCTTTGATATCCGTCTCCATACCTGCAGTAAACATCAGAACAATAACTCCGATTTCTGCAACTTCATGGATAAATGAAGTCTCTGCCAGAATTCCAAATCCTGCCGGTCCGAGGATCAATCCCGCCAGAAGTGCGCCAACAACCTGCGGCATCTGTACTCGTCTTGTTAATAGTCCAAGTAATTTTGTAGATATAAGAATAATTGCTAAATCCAGTAAGTATCTGTATGTGTCCATTTTTTTCTCTCTTCCTTTTTGTGATTTTTTTAAACTAATTCCCCAATCAGTTTTCAGATTTTTGAACAAAACTTCTCTTTCTAAAATCTCACTTTATCCATCTAATCTCGGTACTGCCCTGACCTCTCAACTGAATAACCGGTCCGCCGGTACCTTCTATATAAGCTCTTGTAATTGTTACTTCTCCATATATTATCATCTTTGGGGATTTCATACATAATATCCAACATAAACTCTTCGATGATCGCCCGAAGCGCTCTCGCCCCGGTATCTTTTTCCATTGCTTTTTCCGCAATTGCTTCTAATGCGCTGTCATCAAACTCAAGCTTCACTTCGTCTAATGCCAGCAGCTTCTGATACTGTTTTAAGATCGCATTTCTCGGCTCTTTCAAGATCTTAACAAGCATATCTTTATCAAGACCTTTCAATGTAAATATGATCGGCATACGTCCGAGGAACTCCGGGATCATACCGAATTTTCTTAAGTCCTCAATTGTCACTTTAGAGAGTAGCTCTTCATCATGCTCGACTGTATCTTTTCAGTTCTGCATTAAATCCCATAGACGTTTTCTTTGTAAGACGCTCTTTTATAATATCTTCCAGATCCGGAAAGGCACCTCCGCAAATAAACAGAATATTTTTTTGTATTCACTGTTGTCAGTGGAACCATTGCATTCTTGCTGTTCGCGCCTACCGGAACTTCAACTTCACTTCCCTCTAAGAGTTTGAGCATTCCCTGCTGCACAGATTCACCACTCACATCTCTCTGACTGGAAGTTTTTTTCTTGGCAATCTTATCGATCTCATCGATAAAAATAATTCCCTGTTCCGCACGCTCAACATCATTGTCTGCTGCTGCAAGAAGCTTGGAAACAACACTTTCGATGTCATCACCGATATATCCTGCCTCTGTAAGAGATGTTGCATCTGTGATCGCCAACGGCACATCCTAAAAGCTTCGCCAATGTCTTAACCAGATATGTTTTACCACATCCTGTAGGCCCAATCATGAGCATATTTGATTTCTCTATCTCAATCTCATCCATTGTTCCGGTTGCCACACGTTTATAATGATTATATACCGCTACAGAGATTGCTTTCTTTGCATACTCCTGTCCGACAATATATTCATCCAGACGGGCTTTGATCTTATGAGGCGCCGGAATCTTTTTAATATCCAGCTGTTTAAACTCTTTCGGTTTTTTCTTCTTCTGTTTGATCTTCTGTGCCTTTGGCTGCAGATTATCAAGATCCGAAAGGTTCAAAAACTGTACGCCCGGAATGTTCATCATCTTGCTCAGATCCATCGAACTATTGTTCATCATATCAAAGCTTCTCTGCATACAGTCCGGACACACCGCGATATTATTCGGAAGTTCAACCATCTTTCCCGTCACACTCTCCGGGCGATGACAAATAAAACATATTCTCTCATATCCGTCATCATCTTTTTCAGAATGGTCAGAAGTATATACGGCGGAAGAGGCATTTGACCGAGCTGATCTAATATTTCTTCAAAGATACCTTCGTATTCAAAATGGATCAGTCTGTTTCCTTCGTCCACGATATCGACAACTTCTCCTACGAGCAGCCCGTCTCCGAAACTAATCCGCGTTCCCGGTTTTGCCTTACGACCGGGTTTCACGAGCGTTTCCCACACATCATCCGCTCCTCTTTTCAGAAGAAGCACTTCGATCTTCGCTCCGGTTTCTTCTTTTGCTCCGATCAATCTGGCAGGGATTACCTTTGTATCATTTATCACGAGACAATCGCCTTCATTCAAATAATCGATAATCTCACTGAATACATGATGTCCGATCTTACCGGTTTCTTTGTCCACTGTCATAAGTCTGGAAGAGGAACGGTCTTCGATCGTATTTCTCTCTGCCCTTCATACCGATTTTCTCAAAGAACTCTTCCACTACACCTTTCATGTTGAAGAAATCTCCATCTCCATACATTCCAAGTGTAAACTGCATTCTCTCATCCGGAAGCTCAGTCAGTGGAAGCTCCTGCGGAATGTAAATATTACCCATCTCATACAGACGAACATTCTTGTTTCTTCTGTTGTAGTTTGTTGCAAGAGAAGTCAGCATACCGTTTAAGGATGTTGTACGCATAATACTGTAATCTTCTCCAAGTGGATTCATAATGGAAATCGCATTGCGAAGCTTGGAATCTTCTGGAAGAAGAAGTTTATCAAATACCTTCGGACTTTCGAAGGAATAAGACATTCCCTGGCTGAATCCACAGAACTCAGCAATATCACTTGCCAACCTGCTCAATACGAAGCTTGAACGGAAGCTTACCTGTTGTAGCTTCTCCATTCGGAAGTGTAGTAGGAATCTTGTCATATCCGAAAAAGAATCTTGCAACTTCCTCTGCAAGGTCAGCTAATCTGAACAGATCGTGACGGAATGTCGGTGCGATCACTTCTTTTGTCTCTGCATCGTAATCAAGATCGATTTTCTTGAAATATCCAAGCATATCTTCCTCAGAAATATTTGTTCCGAGCATGCGGTTGATCTTCTCTGCATCAAATGGAACACGTACAGGCTCTTTCTTCTTGCTGTATACGTCAATTGCTCCTCCGACAACTTCACCTGCTCCAAGCTCTTCTACAAGCTGGCAGGCACGGTTCAGTGCTGCCATCGCATTGTTCGGATCAAGTCCCTTCTCAAACTTACCGGAAGCATCTGTACGAAGTCCGACACGCTTACTGGACTTACGGATGTTCACCCCGTCAAAACAAGCTGCCTCAAAAAGCATTGTCTTCACGTTATCTGTGATCATGGAATTCTCTCCTCCCATGATTCCGGCGATTCCAACAGCTTTTTCTCCGTCACAGATCATCAGAACATCTTTGTCCATTGTTCTTTCCTGTCCATCCAGTGTAACGAACTTCTCTCCATCCTGTGCATTCTTAACTACGATCTGATGTCCTGCAAGTGTATCAAGATCATAAGCATGCATTGGCTGTCCGTACTCTTCCATTACATAGTTTGTAATATCAACCAGATTGTTGATTGGACGGATTCCAACAGATGACAGTCTGCGCTGTAACCACTTTGGTGATGGTCCGATCTTAATATTCTTAACCGCTCTTGCGCAGTATCTGGAACACAGATCTGTATTCTCTACAGTCACCTTTACATAGTCATTGACATCCTCATCATTTCCTGTCTCTGTTACAACCGGTGGTTTAAACTCTTTATTAAATGTAGCAGCTGCTTCACGTGCGATACCTACTACACTGTAGCAGTCTACACGGTTTGATGTGATCTCATATTCAAAAACAACATCATGAAGACCAAGAAGTTCTATCGCATCTGCTCCAACCTCTGTGTCCTCCGGGAAAATGTAAATACCATTCTCCGGCTGTTCCGGATACATCTCCTTTGTAGAACCAAGTTCTTCGATAGAACACATCATTCCGTAACTTGGAACTCCACGGAGTTTTCCTTTCTTAATCTTAATTCCACCGGCAACTCTCTGTCCCGGCTCATGTCCGCCTGCAACGCGTCCGCCGTCTAATACAACAGGAACTTTCGCTCCCTCGAACACATTTTTTGCACCTGTTACAATCTGAATAACCTCAGCTCCGATATTCACCGGCAAACTACCAGCTTGTCCGCATCCGGGTGTTTCTCAATTTTCTCAATCTGACCAACAACGATCTTGTCAAGGTCTGCATCCAGCTCCTCGAATCCTTCAACCTTTGTTCCTGTCAGAGTCATTGCATCTGTATATTCCTGCGCTGTCACGTCAAGATCCGGGACATACGCTTTGATCCATGATAATGAAGTATCCATTTTATATCTCCTTTTTAGTTTAATTTCATCAAAGGGGCGGCTCTAAATCCAACGGCTCTGCGCCGTTGCCGCGCCGCATTCGCGCCGCTTGAAGATTTTATCGCGCTCGTTAGAACTGTTTCAGGAATCTGCTGTCGTTCTCATAGAGAAGACGCATATCATCGATCTCATATTTCAGAAGTGCGATACGCTCCAGACCTACACCGAATGCAAATCCGTTGTACTCTTCCGGATCAATTCCGCACATCTCGAGAACATGTGGATGAACCATTCCACATCCAAGAATCTCGATCCAGCCTGATCCTTTACAGAAACGACATCCCTTGCCGCCACACTTAAAGCAGCTCACATCAACTTCCGCGCTTGGCTCGGTAAATGGGAAGTGATGCGGACGGAATTTTGTCTTTGTCTCCGGTCCGAACAATTCTTTTGCGAATACTTCAAGTGTTCCTTTCAGGTCAGCGAAGGAAATGTTCTTGTCGATCACAAGGCCCTCGATCTGATGGAAAGATGGGGAATGTGTTGCATCTACTTCGTCAGAACGGAATACACGTCCTGGTGCGATCATACGGATCGGAAGTTTTCCCTGCTCCATCACACGGGCCTGTACCGGTGATGTCTGTGTACGAAGAAGGATATCTTTTGTAATGTAGAAAGTATCCTGCTCGTCCTTTGCCGGATGATTTGCCGGAATGTTCAGCTTCTCAAAGTTGTACAGATCATACTCAACCTCCGGACCTTCCACAACCTCATAGCCCATTCCGACGAAGATACGCTCTACTTCTTCCAGTGCGATTGTGTTCGGATGTCTATGTCCTACACTGTTCTTCTTAGATGGAAGTGTAACATCGATTACTTCTGCTTTCAGCTTCTCTTCACGAATCGCTTTCTCCATTCTTGTCTTAGATTCCTCTAAGAGTTCCTCAATTGCTGCTCTTGTATCATTCACAAGCTGTCCAACCTTCGGACGTTCCTCCGGTGCAACATCTTTCATTCCTTTTAATACGGCTGTCAGTTCACCTTTTTACCAAGAAACTTTACACGCACGTCATTGAGTTTCTCCGGAACGTCAGCCTCCTGAATTCTTGCGACTGCTTCCGCTTTAATCTGTTCCAGTCTTTCTTTCATCGTTTTCTCCTTTCTTAACTCACTTATCAGGGACGAACGTTTTCATAAAGAAAGACCTCATCCCAAAAGGGACGAGGTCTGAATCACTCGCGGTACCACCCTGATTCCTGCAGTCTGATCTACAGGCACTCTAAGTTGTGTAACGTACAACATACGACATTCTCTACTTTTCACATCCGGACATATCCGTTCTCCTGACTGTCCCTTAGATGCTTCCTTTCAAAAATGCAGCTCACGTGTGAATTTCAATCGCTATCTGAACTTAAGAGAACTTTCAGCCGATGATTCTCTCTCTCTGCAAGAAAACAGGTCTCTACTGTGCACGATCTTCGCTTTTCAAATCTAATAAACTTTTCATTGTCTAAGTGAATTTACCAGTCTATTTTAACACAGCATCTCTTTTTGTCAAGTCTAAATGAACTCCTATTATAGTGTACAATTTTTGTTTGATAAAAAGAAAAATTGCCAAAAAGCATCTGTTTAGACACTTCTGGCAATTATGTATTATCTTAATTTAAATCAAGACAATTCTTATTATCTACGTGTAAATCTCTTTCTGAAAATAACAGTAACAATTGCAGCACCACAAATAGCCATTACAAAAACATTCATTGCGATATTAGCTGTATCTCCTGTCTTAGGAGCTTCTGTCTTTGTTGTTTTCTTATCTGCTGTATCTACTTTCTTGTTTGTATTGTCATTTGTTTTGTTATTATCCTTTTCTACAGCTGGTTTTACCGGAGTTGGATTTACAGGTGTAGTTTGATCTGGAGTCGGCTTTGGATCTGGAGTTGGAGTCGGCTCTGGATTTGGAGCTGGTTCTGGATCTGGAGTCGGAGTCGGCTCTGGATCTGGAGTTGGCTCCGGATCTGGAGTTGGTTCTGGATCTGGAGTTGGTTCTGGATCTACAGCCGGAATCTTTTCTACGATCATAATGCGTACACGCAGTGTGCCATAAGCTACTTTAATCTTTGTCATCTGTGGTACACATGATACGAGCTGATATCCTTCTGGCAGCTGGAAATCTGTTCCAAGTTCAAATGTCTTTAATACACCCTCGCCTTCTGCAGCTGACTCTTTTTACTGTTGTGCTTCCAACATACTCACCTTTTACTGTTGCAAATGTCACATCCAAAACGGCCTCTGCTGTTTCTGACGGAATAGACTCTACATCCATTGTATGTTCAGATGTCACTCCAAGCGGTACGTCAACATTTGTCGTCTGATCCTCACTTGTTTCAGCAGCAAAAAACATTCAGCGAATTAACCAGTAACATCGCTAATGTAAGGCTTGAAATAAGGAGTTTTCTCATCCTCTTTTTCATAACAAATCTTTCCTTCCTTTCTTAATTATGAGTATAAGTCTCTTTTGTATGACTTCTAACCCCCTTCTTATAAATTATCGCAAAAAAACCATTTTAATTATAAAAAACAATTTTTACTATTTCAAAAATCTTTCGATATAATATATAGAGACACTCATTACATCAAAAAACTTCTGACTTCCATCTTGTATCTGAGAGGCTATACCGCTAATAACATCAATTCTGTCTATTATCTACCCAATCTTTACATTGCGGCATATTCATACGTTTGTAGTATACGCCTTAATTATTCTTCTGTCAATTATTTGTGTACTTTTTGTGTTTTTCTTATTTTCTGCTTTTTAACCCCTTCTAAAATTGCATTGATTTCTCCCCCTAGCAAAATAATATACATACACGTATATAACCACAACATAACAAGAATGATCGTTGTAAAACTTCCATACATATTAGTGAATCCTTTAAAAATATCCAAATAGATGGAAAAGATAAAGGAAAGTGCCATCCACCCGCAGGCAGTAAAAGAAAGCTCCCGGCAGCTGTTTCCGAAGAGTCGTCTTTCCTTCCGCACCACGATTTGGAAGATACTTGTACACCAGATCCCAGAAGAAAGTCAAGAAGCGGAAGTGTGAAATAAATCCTCAAATGTATAATCTTATGAATTGCTTTGCTTATAAGCGGTGCATGTTCATAAACGATCACACTGATACTGTTACCGAATACGGAAAGTACCAGTGAAAGCATGATTGCCACAAGGAACAAAAATGTATAAAGGCATGCTCTTGCACGCAGATAAAAATAATTTCTTGTCTCTGTATTTTCATAAATGCAGTTCAATCCATAGGTTACTGAAAGTACACCCTTTCCAGCTGACCACAAAGCTACAAGGATTGTCAAAGGGAATGATCGTACCGGAAGTCATATATACCTGATTCACAATACTTTCAATCATTGGGCTGACTGTGGATGGAAATACCGGAAGTACAGCCTCCATCACATCCGCTTTCGTCACTGGTGTAAATTGTACCATTGTTAAAAGCAACATAAAGATAGGAATCAATGAAAGCACAAAGAAATATGCCGCCTGTGCTGCGAAGCTCCCGTGTGATGCGAACTCACGGTAGCTGCAATTCGCAATCCACGATCTTTTATCTTATTAAACTTCTCCATTTTCTTTAACTCCCCGGGTTAAATACTCAGAACGGCTTATGTTTCTTCTCAGCCGTCACGAAATTGTTACTTCATGGATAATACCATAACTATTCTCAATATTCAAGCAAAAAGAAAGACAGCCGAATCTCTTCAGCTGTCCCTTAACTTTATCTTTTGTCTAATCCCCAAAAATGCCGTTCCCTGTATTTTGAGTCCTAGCCACGGCTAGGTGGGCAACCTCATCCTGCTTTTTTCTGCCGTCCACTGCAAAAACGGAGGCCTGGCATATTACTCAGTCTTATCGGAATCCCTTTTTAAATAATGTAGGTTCAAAATATCAGGGTTCTCGCACATTTCAGGTTTTTCTTCTTTCTTAACCTATTGCTATTATACTCCATCCACATCATTTTTACAACTGTAAATATGTGGATTTTTGCATTTACGCGAGCAACGAGCCAAAGTCCGTGCTTGCACGAGACCTTGGCGACTGCCGCGATAACTTGAGAAACTCACGGAGCGTGTTTCTCATAGTTTCTGTCAGCAAAAAAGAAACGGAACTGACATTTTTAATAATATCTGTTTCTGAGATTTCTTGTATAAACACCGAACCAGATCAATACAATAAGGAAAATAATCATTGCAACTGTATCTACTATTGTCATTGTATGAACATAACAGTGAATCACATCGATCACTCCATAGATCACAGATACCAGTCCAAAGACAAAAAGTGCCGGAGCTGTTTTTGCTATATAAGCCTCTTTATCCTTACATTTTTTATAAGTATAATCTTTTCCCAGGAGAATTGATGCATTGATCTCGCCCTTTACTTTCATTATAACAAAGGAATACAATGCGTAAATTCCACAACATAGAACAAAAAAATACCTATAAATCCCCACATGCTGTTATTCATTTTTTTACACCCCAAGAATATTTTTTGTCTCTTTCATCTGATCTGCATCACACTCTGTTGTATGACGAACCTCTGCATCACGGATTTCTTTGATCGCATTTGGAATCGGGAAGCCAGATACTTTTTCAAGCTCATCGATCAGTGCGAAATCTTCCATCTCATCATACTTTGGATCAATTGCTGTCATAACGTTGCGTACGAACTTGTACGGACTTGCTGTTGAAGCAACCAGACACTTCTTTTCATCCTGTGTATCTTTACGATACTGTGCACATACATGTGCAGCAACTGCTGTATGAGTATCCATCACATATCCTGTCTTCTGATATGTGTCATGGATCGTCTCTTTCACTTCTTCTTCTGTCGCAAATCCTCCGACAAAGTCTTTCAGACCTTCCTTCATCTCAGCTGTGATCTCATAAACACCTTTTTCTTTCAGCTGTGCCATAAGCTCTGCATCCTTCTGTGCATCCTGTCCTGCGATTGTGTAGATCAGACGCTCCAGGTTGCTTGAGATCAGAATGTCCATGGATGGAGAAGATGTCAAGATAAATTCTCTGTTTCTGTCATAGACACCTGTCTGGAAGAAATCATACAGAACCTTGTTATCATTAGAGGCACAGATCAGTTTTGCGATCGGCACGCCCATCTGTTTCGCATAGTATGCAGCAAGGATATTTCCAAAGTTTCCTGTCGGAACTGTGACATTGATCTCCTCGCCTGCCTGGATCTCTTCATTCTCAAGCAGCTTTGCATAAGCATATACATAATAAACAACCTGCGGAACCAGACGTCCAATGTTGATAGAGTTCGCAGATGAGAACTGATATCCCTTCGCATCTAATTCTGCTGCCAGCTCTTTGTCTTCAAAGATTGCCTTCACACCGCTCTGTGCGTTATCAAAGTTACCATGGATTGCTACAACAGAAGTATTCTCTCCCTTCTGTGTCACCATCTGTAATTCCTGAACGTGGCTTACGCCTCCCTTTGGATAGAACACGATGATCTTTGTTCCCGGAACATCTGCAAAACCTGCAAGTGCAGCCTTACCTGTATCTCCGGAAGTTGCTGTCAGGATCACGATATCATTTTTCACCTGGTTCTTTCTTGCGGAAGTGATCATCAGATGCGGCAGGATAGAAAGTGCCATATCTTTAAATGCGATCGTTGCTCCGTGGAACAGTTCCAGATGATAAGTATCTCCCACCTTCACAAGTGGTGCGATCACTTCTGTATCAAACTTGGAATCATAAGCACTGTTGATGCAGTGTTTCAGTTCATCTTCTGTAAAATCTGTAAGGAAACGACTCATAACTTCATATGCAGTCTCCTGATATGACATGTCTTTAAGTTCATCCATTGTTACATCCAGCTTCGGAACGGATACAGGAACAAACAGTCCTCCATCATCAGCCAGTCCCTTTAAGATGGCCTGTGAAGCTGTAACAGTCTTGTCTGAATTTCTGGTGCTTTTTGTATAATAGATTCATCCTTACATCCCTCTTTTTATTTTGATTTCTTACTTTTAGTTTCCAGTGAAAATCACTCTTGTCTGCAAGTATAACACAACTTTTCTTATACCACAAGAAAATATATTATTTTTGCTTTTTAAGTTACCACTTTACTTTACTGTAGTTTTTTTACTCTGTGGCCGGAAGATGATTGCCAAAACTCCGCATACTCCCATAAGAAGCGGATAATACAGATTCGGAATAATCTGAAGCGGTGTCAATCCGGTCAGTGTTGCTGCTGACAGAAGCTGTGCTCCGTATGGAATGATACCCTGGCCTACAGATGTAAACATATCCAGAAGTGAGGCTGATCTTCTCGGATCTACATCAAACTCTTCACTGATTTCTTTTGCGATCGGTCCTGTCATAACAATGGCAACCGTATTATTTGCTGTACATGCATCAACAAAAAGGGCAAGAAGTGCGATTCCGAACTCTGCTCCTCTTCTTCCATTAATATTGCTCTTGATCAAATTCAGAATGAACTGGATTCCACCATGCTCTTTCACAAGTTATACATACATGCTACAATGATAGAAATAACTGTGATGTCATACATTGATGTCACACCATTTCCAACAACTGGAACATCTCAGAAAGTGCAATATGTCCCATGCTTACGCCTACAATCAGGGAGATCACAATTCCGCTGATCAAAACAACAAATACATTGATTCCGATAAGTGCTCCAAGAAGAACAACCATATACGGAAGAACTTCCCAAAGGCTGTAACTTAAGTTTTCCTCCAAATGGAAATTCATATCTCTTGTTGCAAACCAGAAGATTAATACTGTAATAATCGCTGCCGGAAGAACGATGAAAAAGTTTGCCTTAAACTTGTCTTTCATTTCACATCCCTGTGTCTTAACTGCTGCAATTGTTGTATCAGAGATCATAGAAAGGTTATCTCCAAACATAGCTCCACACACAACTGCTCCGATGCAGATACTAAGTGCAAATCCTGTCTTTTCACTGATTCCAACTGCGATCGGTGCAAGTGCTGCAATCGTTCCCATGGAAGTTCCCATAGAAACCGAAATAAAACATCCGATCAGAAACAGACCTGCAACTGCAAAATGTGCCGGGATCAATGACAATCCTAAATTGACTGTACTGTCTACCCCACCTGCTGCAGTAACTGCACCTGAAAAACCTCCAGCACAGAGAAAGATCAGGCTCATCGTAATGATGTTTTCCTCACCAACACCTTTGGCAATCACTTCAATCTTCTTGTTAAAACTCAATTCTTTATTCTGCAAAAATGCAACAAACAATGCGATCAAAAACGCAACGATCGCCGGCATCGCATAAAAATCCTGGAACACAATTCCTGCGCCAAGAAAAATGATCAAAAACACTCCTATTGGAAGTAGTGCAATCGCTCTTCCTTTTTTTCTCCTTCTCCATAAAATCCTCCTGCTCATACCATTTTTATTTTTATCCCCATTTTCTTTCATCGGACTGGCAGCTGCCTTCCCGATTTGTATACGTATAAAAGGCAGTGACTATTTTTGTACTGCCACTGCCTTTTCTATTTTCTTATTTTGCTGCAATATATCCTTTTGCTGTCAATGCCTCTGCACAGAGAACTGCTCCACCTGCTGCACCTCTTACTGTGTTATGGGACAGTCCGATAAACTTGTAATCGAACATTGTATCTTCTCTCAGACGTCCGATAGATACGCCCATTCCACGCTCGTAGTTCACATCCTCTGTTACCTGTGGACGGTTGTCCTCTTCCAGATACTGGATGAACTGCTTCGGAGCACTTGGAAGTTCTAATTCCTGTGGAAGTCCCTTGAATGCTACAAGCTTCTCGATCAGCTGCTCTTTTGTAGGTTTCTTCTCAAAGTTGATAAATACTGCGGCTGTATGTCCGTTCAGAACCGGCACACGCAGACACTGGCAAGTAATTTTCGGAAGCTCTGCTTTCACGATCTGTCCGTTCTCTACTTTACCAAGTACACGAAGCGGCTCCTGCTCGCTCTTCTCTTCTTCGCCACCGATGAATGGGATGATGTTTTCTACCATCTCCGGCCACTCTTTGAATGTTTTACCTGCTCCGGAAATTGCCTGATATGTTGTAGCAACAACTTCTTTTGGTCCGAACTCTTTCCATGCTGCAAGGCAAGGTGCATAGCTCTGGATCGAGCAGTTTGGTTTTACTGCAATGAATCCGCGTGTTGTTCCAAGACGTTTCTTCTGATCTTTGATCACTTCAAAATGATCTGCATTGATCTCCGGTACTACCATCGGTACATCCGGTGTCCAGCGGTGTGCACTGTTGTTGGAAACAACCGGTGTCTCTGTCTTTGCATATGCTTCCTCGATCGCTTTGATCTCGTCTTTCGACATATCAACTGCGGAAAATACAAAATCTACGGTAGATGCCACATGCTCTACATCATTTACATTCAGGACTACCAGCTTCTTAACTGCTTCTGGCATCGGTGTATCCATTTTCCAGCGGTCACCTACTGCTTCTTCATATGTCTTACCTGCGGAACGCGGGCTTGCTGCTACAGTTACAACTTCAAACCATGGATGATTCTCAAGTAGAGAAATAAATCTCTGTCCCACCATACCTGTTGCTCCAAGGATACCTACTTTTTAATTTCTGCTCCATTGTTTTCTTCTCCCTTTTCTTCTTATTTTCTATTTTTTCTATCCAAACGTTCTCTTTCAATTCCCATTATATAATGAAAGAAAACATTCAGTTATTTTTGCTCGCTGTGATGATTCATTACTCTGTCACAAGATAAGCTTCTTCGATTGCGATCACTTTCTCCATTGCCGCTTTTCCCGGTGCACCAATCGTATTTCTCATCTCTACACAGGTCTTCATGCTGATCGCATCATAAATATCTTCTTCAAACACCGGTGAGATGGCTTTGAATTCTTCCATTGTCATATCATCCAGTGCTTTCTTATGCTCAATGCAGTACAATACCAGCTGTCCCACGATTCCATGGGCGTCACGGAAAGCCACACCATGATTCACCAGGTAATCTGCCGCATCTGTCGCATTGGTAAATCCATGCTTCGCACTCGCTTCCATGCGTGCATCGTTAAACTTCATTGTCTTAAGCATTCCTGTAAAGAGTGCCAGACATCCTTTTGTTGTATCAATTGCGTCAAATACGAGTTCTTTGTCTTCCTGCATGTCTTTGTTATAAGCGAGAGGAATTCCCTTCATCGTAGTAAGAATTGATGTCAGTGCTCCATAAACACGTCCTGTTTTTCCTCTTATCAGCTCAGCGATATCCGGGTTCTTCTTCTGAGGCATAATACTGCTTCCGGTGCTGTATGCGTCGTCGATGTCCACAAACTGGTACTCATTGGTATTCCAGATAATCACTTCCTCTGAGAATCTGCTCAGATGCATCATCACAGTTGACATTGCTGACAAAAGCTCGATCAGATAATCTCTGTCCGACACAGAATCCATACTGTTAAGCGTCGGTCCTGCAAAATCCAGAAGTTCTGCTGTGTACTCTCTGTCAAGCGGATAGTTGTTCCGGCAAGTGCTCCGGCTCCCAAAGGACAGTAATTCATTCTCTTATAAATGTCTTTCATTCTGGATCTGTCACGCTTGAACATCTCTCGAAATAAGCTCCCATATGATGTGCAAGAGTGATCGGCTGTGCTTTCTGAAGATGTGTAAATCCCGGCATGTAAGTTTCGACATTCTCTTTCATCAGTTTCAGAAGAACTTCCAGAATCTCTTTCAAGAGTCCGTCAAGCTCAATAATCTCATCTCTTGTATAAAGTCTCATATCCAGAGCTACCTGGTCATTACGGCTTCTTCCTGTGTGAAGCTTCTTTCCGGCATCTCCGATACGGTCGATCAGGTTTGCCTCCACGAAGCTGTGGATATCCTCATATTTATCTGTAATCTCAAGTGTTCCGTTTTCCACATCCTCACGGATCCCGTTCAGTCCGTCAATAATCTGCTTCTTCTCATCCTCAGTCAGAATTCCCTGCTTTGCAAGCATTGTCACATGTGCAATACTTCCTCGGATATCCTGCTCATAGAATCTCTTGTCGAAAGAGATGGATGCGTTAAAATTATAAACCAGCTGATCTGTCTCTTTTTGTAAAACGACCGCCCCATAACTGTGCCATCTGTCTTTCCCCTTTTCTATTATATCGTATTTGCCCATTAGTTTATCACACTAAAGTGTCAAATGTCTACTACAAACTTGCAAAATATACCTGATTTCGACGAATTCTGTAGATTTTTTCTTATTTTCTGCTATTTTGATTGCTTCTTCCGTCATTTCACACACATTTTTCTGCCTGACGCGCTTTATAGGAGAACTCACATCCACAATAATCCTGACGGTAAAGACCATAGATTCCAGACAATTCGATGGATCTCTTATAACCGTTCTTTTTCTTGAAATCAGAAAGCAGATACTGTACACCATATTCTTCACCGACACGTTGTCCGATCTCATTCAACTTCTGCGCATTCTTCATCGGACTTATGCTGAGTGTTGTTGTAAAATAGTCGAATTCTCCGGCCACTGCAATTTCTGCGGATTCCTTCAGACGAAGTTCATAGCATCCCATGCATCTGGAACCGCCCTCTCTCACTTCTTCCAGTCCTTTTGCCATCTCATAGAACCGGTCGCGGTCATATTTACCGGCTAAAAATGATACCGGATACCGGAAATGCATCTCTTCAATCAATTTCTGTTGTTCCAGGATGCGCTTTGTGTATTCACTTTCCGGATAAATATTGGGATTATAATAGAAGACAGTGATTTTAAAATACTGTGATAAATACTCTAATACATAACTACTGCACGGTGCGCAGCAACTATGTAGTAAAAGAGTTGGTACTTTTTCTTCCTTTTCCAGTCTTGTCAGAAGCTTCTCCAGTTCTTTCTGATAGTTTATTTTCTGTAAGTTCATTTTCATCATTCTCCTGTATCTTTGTTCCAGATCAATCATTCCTTTTTTCTAAAACGCCTGACATGTTCATTGATTCACTCTCAGGATTATTTTACATATCATAACATTAACTACTACTGAAATGGAGTCTTCAATGAATTCTCTTCTGGAACTTCATAACATATATTATTCTTATCACACATTGGACGCAGAAACAAGGGCTTTATCTGATCTTTCCTTTTCCGTGCAACCTGGAACCTTCACAGCAGTTGTCGGTCCTTCCGGATGCGGCAAATCTACACTTCTCTCCCTGATCTGTGGATTGATGAAGCCAGATGCAGGAGAAATCCTGTTAAATGGTATCCCTCTCAAGGAAAATTCCCCCGTGATTGGCTATATGCTCCAACACGATCATTTACTGGACTGGCGCAGTATTTACCGGAATGTCACCCTCGGTCCGGAAATCTGCGGCACACTGAATACTGCAACCAAAAACGTGCGTATGAGCTTCTCGAACAATATGGTTTAAAACAATTTGCTTCTGCACGTCCCTCCCAGCTTTCGGAGGAATGCGCCAGCGTGCCGCCCTGATTCGGACTCTGCTGCCTGATCCGCAACCCCTACTGCTTGATGAGCCCTTTTTCCGCTCTGGATTATCAGACCAGGCTGACCGTCAGCGACGACATCGGCCAGATTATCCGACAGAGTGGAAAGACCGCACTTCTTGTCACTCATGATCTATCGGAAGCAATCAGCCTTTCCGACCGGGTCATTGTCCTCACCAACCGTCCTGCCAAAGTCCGTTGCGAAATTCCGATTTTCTTTAAATTAGAACAAGACACACCTTTAAATCGGCGGAATGCACCTGAATTCAAACACTACTTTAATCAAATCTGGAAGGAGCTAAACCATGACAACTGAGCATCTTCGTTTTCTCAAAAAAATCCGCAGACGCCGACGGATGGTCGTCTTTCTGCGGATTCTGATTCTTTTTCTTATTCCTGTTACAATGGGAAATCTGTGCCGATACCGGAGTTGTTGATTCCTTTATCTTCAGTAGCCCTTCCCGTATCGTAACCTGTTTTCTGAAAATGACAGAGGATGGTTCTGTCTTTCACCATATTGGAATTACCCTGTATGAGACACTTGTCAGCTTTCTTCTGGTCACGCTTACCAGCATTCTGATTGCAATCCTCCTCTGGTGTTTCCATGGACTCTCCGAAATTCTTGACCCTTACATGGTTGTCCTGAATAGCCTGCCAAAATCTGCCCTGGCGCCCTTACTTATTGTCTGGCTGGGTGCCAATACCACAACCATTGTTGTTGCCGGAATGTCCGTTGCAATTTTCGGAAGTATCCTGAACCTCTACACCAGTTTTTCTACGATCGACCAGGAAAAAATTCGTCTGATCTACACACTACATGGAAAACGCAGGCATGCGCTGACCAAGGTGGTTCTTCCCTGGTTCCATTCCGGCAATCATCAGTAATATGAAAGTCAATATTGGACTTTGTCTTGTCGGAGTTATCATCGGTGAATTTCTAGCCGCAAGAAGCGGACTTGGATACCTGATCATCTATTCCAGCCAGGTATTTAAACTTGACTGGCTTCTGATGAGTATCTGCATTCTATGTATCATTGCAGTGCTGTTGTATGCGATAATCAACCTGATAGAAAAGTGGTATCTGAAAAAGACGGGGTGACAGTATTGATCTGTCATCCCGTCTTTTTTCATTATTCAAAACTTCCTGTCGGTTCGGTAACACCAATCAGCAAATGCTGTATCACTGTACTTCTTTTTATTATCTTCCGAATCACCTTGACATCTTCTTCTAATTCATCCGCAATCTGCTCAAGTGATTTTTTGTTTCTGCAGCTTTCTCTTTACTTTTTCCTTTAACAGATCATCCCTTCCCTGCTGGATTCCTTGCTGCATTCCATCTCTTACGCCATCGTCATACATTTCCTGAATTGCTTCACACATATTGATTGCCTCCTCCTTATTCTCGGTTTCACGGTATATGTTTCATGTTTAAAAATGCCTTCATCGCCTGACTTGTCTCATGGTCAACCTTTTGAAAGAATTGCTTATTTTCATTAACATAGTTTCTTAATCCATCCTTATCTTTTCTATATTTTAGCATAGTTAATATCACTTGTAAATCCTCAGAGAACCTCTCTGTTTCCTCTAAGCGTTCTGCATCTACCAGATTAATCCGATAATTTGGAAGATATTTTTCAAGAATTGCTTTTTCTTTTTCCGTTCCTTCTAATCGAAACATGTCATATAAGTCCACCGGCCCGTCCCACGGTTCTGATCCATAATAAAATACGAGCGAAATAATCGGCGTTAATCGGTCTGTTCTTCGAAAACGAGATAAGTATTCTCCAGCTGTAAGATGTTCTAACGTCTGTCCTGTTTTTTTAGCCTGCCTTTGGCCTTCTGTAAAACGTTCCCAGTTATTTCGAATCTGTGTTTCATAATCCATTCCGTCATAAAGCATCACTTTATGTGGCATAGCATAATGAATCTTATCTTGCGCTTCATTCGCAAGAAGTACAAGCGTCGCCTGGTTCTTCCATCGCATAATAATGTCCCGGTATTTCTTCATACTTTTCGTTTTTCCTACTCTGTTTTCACATTAACAGATGAGACTGGATTTACCTCTTCTAAATCTTCAGGCAATATCACATTCTCTCCACCATAAATCACACCATTAAATAAATTTGCGAATCGATTTTTTTTTTTCACTTAGCCAGATATTGACATTAACATCTGCTTTTCCCATAGACAGTTCCTCCCTGATTTTTATTCTTTTGTTTTTAAATCATCAAAAATGGAATCTCATGCTGATATAGCCTTGAAAATGAGATATTGTTATCTCTTCGATAACATGTTCAGACAAATGAAATATAGAAATATATGTCTGAGATTTTGATGTGGATTAACTATAGCAAAATAAACTGCTACTGTCAATGATAAAAATCGACCTGGATCCATAGGAATCAAAACAACAATTCAAAAATCCGGGCCATTCCCTACTTATTTATTTTTTAGAAACATTCTCCCTGAAAATGCTATGTGTGCTCTCTCATAAAACTCACACTCAGCCGGGCAGATTGGGCGATATAATGGATCCGCTACAACAATTTGCGCATCCTTCAGTGCCTCTTCCATCTCTTCTTCACCGCATACTTTTAAATCCTGACTTCCAATCAGTCCATCCGTTTCCTCTAACGGACAAAGAACCTTTGTTTTATAGTGATATTCTTTTTTCAATTAAAGCTGCAAGAGATGTTGTTGTAACCGGCTCACCGATCAGAGTAATTATTTTTCAGAATTTCCGGTTCCCTGTAAATTTTCTTTTTCCCGATCTTCTAAAGCAGGAAGCCGGATGCGTTTTCCAAAGCTTCACTGATTCTCTCTGCATATTCTTTATACGGTGTCCCGATCACATAAGGCGTTCCATATTTCTCTTTTCAATGCCCTCGCCGCCCGAAGCCCGACAGATGATACGACAAGATTTACTTCTGCATTTCCTGCATTGGAAAGGTCTTCTAAAGTATCTCCCATCGCCCATGTGGAAATGATTTTCCATCCATACTGTTCAAGATTATTTTTCAACTCTTCTACTTTTGAAATCGGGCCAAAATCAAGAGGAGTTATTCCAAGCAGGTTTACTGTCCGTTTTGCATAGTTTCCTCTTGCTTCCTTTTCTGTAACAAATCTTTTTGCAATTTCTTCGAATGCGATTCCTGCTCCATATACATAATCATGCATTCCATTTGTCGACACTGCAAAGGATGGTATTCCTGTTTCAATTTCCAGCACTTTCGCCAGTGCCGGAAAATCGGTTCCATTCATAAATGGAATCGGTGAACTGACAAGTGCGATAAATTTCGGATGAAATTCACGTGCTGCTTCTTTGATATCTGATAAAAATTTTTCGTCATTTCCCATGACCGCATCAATCTCTGTCAGACCTGAAATAAAAATCAGGCTATCCTGATCGTACCAGCGAATTTCATCATGTGTATTATAGGTAGAATTGCAGCCGGATGGATCGTGCATCACGACCATGCCTCCCAACTCATAAAGTGCAGAACAGACACCTGATACATCTGAAGTATAAATCGGTATGATTCGATATGATTGTCTCATATGCAGCTTGTGCACCCCCATCCTTTTCTTACGATCATTGTTTTCGGATCTTTTTCATTCAAAAATGCTTCTTCCATAAGTTCCGCTGTCCTTCGGATTCCGTCAAATCCTTGCAGGCTGGCTCCCTGAACCAGATTTACAAAGTAATGACTTCCTGTAGACCACGCTGCTTTCTGACCGATTGCAAGTGTCTTTTCCGAAGGATGCGCTTCATGCAGTACACGCATCTTTGCATGAACTGTCGCACGAAGTTCCAGTTTTGGTGCATTTACTTTCAGCCATTCAAATACTTCTTTTTCTTCCGGACTTATACTGTCCAGAAAAACAGTCTTTACGTTAAATCCATGTATCAGCAAAAAGCCTGGCCAGTCCAAGTGGACGCGGATGGAAAGTATAATCAATCGTAATTGGAGCATTTCCAATAATTTGTTTTGCATGATTTAACGCTTCTTCGCAAAGTGCGATTTTCTTTTCCATCCATTCACTTAGAATCTGCTTTCCTTCCACTCCCAAAGAATTCCACAGAGTCTCTTCTTCGCTTCTGATTTCTTCATAATCAAAACTAAGTGGCAGATAAAGAAATGCTCTTCTTAATCTTTCTGCCAGTGTTTCAATCCCGTACTTTCCAGATGGATAACAACAGAGAAATGTTCCCGCATTTCCCAATTCTTCATACTCTTCCCATGTGCTGCAATCTTGCAATTCTCTGACTTTATATCCTGCTATAGCTAGCAATTCCTTTAAATCACAGCTTAGATCTAACGCAAAGTCACTCCCCAATATGGAAATCTGTTTTGTATCCATTTTATTCCGATCAGGATTCAGTGGTTCATACATTGCTTTTCGAAGCTTTTGATCCGGTGTTGGTCCATGTTTTTGCATAATTGGATCCATATAGCATCTCAAAAATCTGATTTCTGGAAATCGTTGCTCCAGTTCCCTGTAAATCCGCTCCAGATCGCATCCGAGAAAATGATGAAGGCATACTGTAAACAGAAGAACTGCCTTCGGCATTTTCTGTCCCGTCTTTTCCTCGCGTTCTTTTAGTTTTCTTAAAATATCTGCCGTTCCTTCAATCGTCACATCTTCCAGATTTCCGCTTAACAGGTTCTGCTCCTCTACGATCACAAAGGAAAATCTATCTTCTTCACACATCTCTGCTGCAGTAAGCACAACGCCCCGCATACAGTTGTCCGCACAGACATAAATCTGATGTGCTTCCGGAATCAGCATTCCGGTATGAACGATATTCCAACAGCCATGTGCCGGTGAATTAAATTCCAGCCCTTGTGGGAACGGAATTGGATAGGATGCGTCTTTTATGCTGACAACCGCATCTTTCTCACTGATCGGCCAGGCTGATTCTCCAACTTTTCTAAGCATTTGACACCTCTTGTTTTTCTCTCACTTTCATCAGGATTGCTTTGGCAAGTATACGATATTCTTGCCATTTCACTTTCCGGAAATGCTTCAAGAACGGTCTTTTTCTGTTCTTCTGCCTGCTGAACAAGATCACTTCTTGTCAAAGTTCCTACGATACTTGTATGAAAATCTTCCGCCAGTTCTTCTACTTTCTCCTCCTCACGCAGGACATTTCTTCGATTCAGGATCAGCCCTCCCAGTGTGGCATATCCGCGATTCTTAAAGTTTTCTACCGCCATAGCAATATTCGCACCTGCATGAATCGCCATATTTTCTCCAGATGTAACAATAAAGATCTTGTCTGCATACCCATTTCGCATGGGCATGGAAAATCCACCGCAGACAACATCGCCAAGAACATCATAAAGCACTACATCCGGCTGGTATTTCTCATATGCACCTGTCTCTTCGAGTTTTTCCAGTGCAGTTATGATTCCGCGCCCTGCGCACCCAAGTCCCGGTGTCGGGCCTCCTGCTTCTACACAGACAATTCCTTTGTATCCAATTTTCACAATATCTTCCAGTTTCAGGTTCTGTTTCTTTTCCTGATACATCTGAAGTACGGTCGGAACCTCTTCCCCATGTCGGAGCAGAATCGTTGAATCTGCCTTTGGGTCACATCCAATCTGAAGAACCTTTAATCCCTGCTCAGCCAGTGCTGCTGCCACATTGGAGACTGTTGTTGATTTTCCGATTCCACCTTTTCCATATACTGCAATTTTAATCATTGTGTGCCTCCGCTTTTGTAATGATGTTTGAATAGGCAGTCTTCGCTGACACACCTTTTAATCTTCCAATCTTTCCAGAAAGGCTGCTGATCATATCCTGCGGTGCATCAATTGCAATACTGATGATATTAATTCCCTTTTCCCTGTATGGAATCCCCATACGCCCGATAATATAATTTCCGGCTTCATGAAGAAGATCATTCAGTGTAACGATCGCTTCCGGATTTTCCACAATTATGGAGATTACTGCTACTCTTGTATCCATTTCGATTCCTTTTCCGCATTTTGTTATATCGCTCTCTTCCGTTCCTCATGCCACAGCTCAATTCCGCTCACGCTTCATTTCGCTGTATCGCTCTCTTCCGTTCCTCATGCTACAGCTCAATTCCGCTCACGCTTCATTTCGCTGTATGGCGTTCGCCATATGGAGAAAGTTGTTTCTTCTTGCTTATGCAAGCTGGCTTGCAGCGCATGAAGAAACAACTTTCTCCGCATTTCAGAACTGGTTTAGCATATTCTAGGCAACAGCTCTCCGCCCGGCTGTGGGAGGAGGGACTGGGTTCCGATTTCTGTCATACGGATAACTTTTCCTGGGTTTTCTTCTGTGATTGTTCCGATGATTGCTGCATTTTGAGAGTATGGACACTGGTGAAGTGTCTCTACAATCTTTTCTGCCTGTTCTGCCGGAGCAATGATCACCATTGTTCCTTCACAGGCAAGATAAAGTGGTTCAAGTCCAAGCATTCCACAGACTCCCTGCACCTCGGTAGCTACCGGGATTTTTGCTGCATCAATCTGTACTCCAACCTGGCTCTGTCCTGCAATCTCGTATAATACAGTTCCGACACCGCCTCTTGTCGCATCACGGATCACATGAAGTTCATGTGTCGTGTCCATAACAGCCTCCACCGTCTTCCAAAGTGGGGCGCAATCGCTCTTCACATCTGCCTCGATTCCGAAATCTTCTCTCGCAAGAAGGATCGTACATCCATGTCGGCCGATATCTCCGGTTACGATAACTGCATCTCCTGGCTTCGCAAGTTCTCCGCCAACCTGTACGCCATCTTCAATTTGTCCCATTCCGGTTGTTGTGATAAAGACTCCGTCTACCTGTCCTTTTCCGGCGACCTTGGTGTCTCCTGATACGATGCGAACACCTGCTTCTTTCGCTGTTTTAGCCATTGCCTCCGCAATCTGCTCCAGTTTCTCCATTGGGAAACCTTCTTCAATAACAAAGGCACAGGTCAGATAGAGCGGTTTTGCACCCATGCACGCAAGATCATTGACTGTTCCACAAATAGAAAGTTTACCGATATTTCCTCCTGGAAAAATGCCGGTGAAACGATAAATCCGTCGGTAGATACTGCCATTTTTCCTGCTGGCGGAGTCAATACTGCTGCATCATCCGCAGTCAGATCCGGATTTGAAAAATGTGCTTTAAATACTTCATCGATCAGTTCAGATGTCTGCTTGCCGCCGGCACCGTGAGCCATTGTAACTGTCTGGCTTTCTATTTTTTCGCTCATATTATTTCCTCTTTTTCCGTCACTGTTCACAGTAACCATTTCTATTTTCTTCTATACTCCGTACATGAAATAAGCGGAACACGCACCTTCATTTGAAACCATGCATGCTCCTACCGGATGCTGCGGTGTACAGACTTTTTCCAAATACTTTGCAATCTGATGGCTTACATTTTCCCTGTAAAACATCTCCGCAACGACAAGCCGGATTTGCTCTTCCTTCCATTTCCGGAATCTGATATTTCACTCTTGCATCAAACATTTCCCACTCTTTACGAAGCTTCATTCCGGAATCTGGAATCACTCCAAGACCACGCCATTCACTGTCGCAGGATTCCATCAGTTCATCTACAAGACGCTGTGCCTCTTTGCTTCCTTCTGCTGTTACTACTCTTGGATAGCAGTTTACAAAAAATGGTTTTCCTTCCTGGTAGCGTTTCAATGAAACAGCCAATGCTGTCAGCAGTTCTTTCGCAGTAAATCCTGCTACAACTCCACTGACTCCCTCCTTTGTCAGAGATTCACACAATGCCGTTCCGGTAATTGCATTTACATGTCCCGGATAAAGAAACACATCTGCACTTCCTTTTAATGCTTCATAAGCTCCCGGCATCGTCTTATTTGCCGTCAGGATAGAATAATTCTCTAGTTGTTCTTCTTTCGCTTTCTTTACTGATAAGCAAGAAGAAGGTGTTGTTGTCTCAAAACCAACGGACAGGAACACGACTTGTTCCTCCGGATGTAACCTCGCATATTTTTTCTGCATCTGCCGGTGAATAAACAATCTGGATCTTTGCGCCCTTTTCTCTCGCTCCCGCAAGACTCATCTTTGTTCCCGGTACACGGACAAGATCGCCAAAAAGTACAGACTGTCACACCTGCTTGAAGTGCAAGCCACACTGCCTCATCAATAAATCCTACCGGTGTTACACAGACCGGACATCCCGGTCCTGAGATCAGCTCCACCTGCTTTGGAAGTAATTTGCGGATTCCAAGGCGAAAGATCTCATGTGTATGTGTTCCGCACACTTCCATAATGCGAACCGGTGGTCCATCATACTGCTCGATGATTTCCCTCGCTGTTTTTCTTTGTTTCTCATTTCTTTCAGATGTTTGATTTTTTGTTATATCCTGCATCATCATTTATTCTTTTCACCCCACTGTTCACTGCTCTATAGCAGTTCTTCCATAAGCTGATCGGTCTCTTCGTCATCTTCTTCTGTGATCTTTGCAATTGCAACTCCGGCGTGCACCATCACATAATCCCCCGGCTCCAGATCTTCTAATAACTCTGAAGACACTTCCTTTTTCGCACCACCTGCATCTACCACTGCAGTTCCATCACTGATGCGAACCACTTTAGCTGATAATCCTACACACATTTTTCTTATTCCTTTCTTTTTAGCTCTATAAAATCGGAGCTTCCTCTACACACTCATGATTCATTCCATAAAATGCCTGACCAAGCGCAATTCCTCCGTCATTCGGCGGAATCATCTGATGTGTCAGCACATGAAAACCATTTGCAATTAATCCGTCTTCCGTCAGACGAAGCAGTAATCCATTCTGAAATACACCACCACTAAGTGCGGCTGTCCGGCATCCGGTTTTCTCTTTAGCATGGATACATGCTGTGACAATCTGCTCTGCAAGTCCTTTATGAAATTCATAAGCTGCCTTTTCTATTAAGTCCTGATCAAATGTATCTTCTGCCACTGCATTTTCGCCAATATTGCTAACCACTTCGACTGCTGCCCTCACCAGTCGACTTGTCAGAAGAAGTTCTCTTCCGTCGTCTGCTGATTCAGTTAAACACTTCTGCCCGTCTAAGACATTTATTTTTCTTCTCACCAGATCTTTTTTTCATAAGCTTCTGCTGCGAATTCCAATGCCATGGAAGCTTCTCCTTCAAAAGAAGATTTCTTTCGAATTCCAAGTATCGCACTGATTCCATCAAATAATCTTCCTGCACTGGTTGACTCTACCGCATTGATCTTTCTCTCAAGCATCGCAAGCTGAACTTTCGCTTCTTTTTTCCTCGCAAAGACCAAGTTTCTGAATGATCTGCATCGCCTCATCTTTTGATTCAGATATTTGCCAGATTAAAGAAACTGCCATACGCCATCCTTCTTTTGCTGATAGGTCGCCTCCAGCCTGTAAAAATGGTTCAATACTTCCGATTCTCCGGAATCCGTCAAGATCTGCCATAAGTATTTCTCCGCCCCATATGGTTCCGTCCGTTCCATAGCCGGTTCCGTCAAAAGATACTCCGATCACCTGTTCCATCCAGTCATTCTCTGCCATACAGGATAAGATGTGTGCATAATGATGCTGCACTTTCAAAACAGGAAGTCCCAGTTCTTCCGCAACCACCGTCGAATTATATTTGGGATGCATATCGCAGACGACAACGCTTGGTTCCACTTCTAACAATGTTTCCATCCGCTGTATTGTCTCTTTCAATGCATTTACCGTTCTTAAATCTTCTAAGTCCCCCACATAAGCCGAAGGATAAAATCTACTATCCACACCGATACAGAATGTATTTTTCAATTCTCCGCCGACAGCTAATACCTGTCCTTTCCATTTTCCTGACGTCTGGACCGGAAGTGGCGCATATCCCCTTGATCTACGAATCATATATGGTCTGATTTTTATAGAAATCCATCACGGAATCATCTGCTCTCACACGAATTTTTCGATTGTGAGACAAGGTGCAGTCACAAAATTCCGAAAGCTCTTCGAGTGCTTCCTCATCCGATCTGCAGATTGGCGCACCGGATACATTTCCACTGGTCATTACGAGAAAGTCCGGCATCTTGATTCCATCCGGATATTGAAATAGAAGTAACTGCACCGGCGCATATGGAAGCATCACTCCTACTTTGGGATTGCCCGGTGCGACAGATGAACACAGCTGCTTCGTTTCTATCTCTTTCCTCACCAAAAGAAGAATCGGCTTCTGATGTCCAGTGAGAATTTCTTCCTGCTCTTTACTCAACTCACAGACACTTTGCACTACCTCAAGATTTCTTGCCATCACTGCAAACGGTTTCGCCGGGCGGCGTTTTCTCTTTCTTAACAGTTCCACTGCTGCCTCATTTGATGCATCGCAGCAAAGATGAAATCCTCCGATTCCCTTCACTGCTACAATTCCACCCTCGGAAATCACTCTTCTTGCTTCCGTAATTGCATCAGAACCTTTCATGTCTATCGTTCTATCAGAAGTTTTGATCAAATAAACTTCCGGTCCGCACATATTACAGCAAACCGGCTGCGCATCGTATCTTCTGCTTTCCGGATTGTAATATTCTGCCTCACATTCCGGACACATCGGAAATTCTTTCATACTTGTACGCTCTCTGTCATATGGAAGAGCATCCAGAATCGTAAGCCGCGGCCCACAACACGTACAATTAATAAACGGATGTAAGTATCTGCGATCCTTGGGATCATACAATTCTTCCTTACATTCCTCACAGATTGCAATATCCGGAGAAATAAAGATCTCTCCTTTTTGTCTTCTCGCTTTCTATGATAGAAAAGTCCGGATATTTTTCCTTTGTATCCAGTATTTCTTCTGAAACCTTAAGAATCGCTGCACGTTTTGGCGGACAGGTACGAACTTTCTCAATAAACAGATTCACTGCCGTCTCGCTTCCCTGTGCGAAGATTTCCACATAAGGTCCACGATTACTGACACTTCCCCTGATTTTACAGGAATCTGCATGTCGGCTGACGGTCGGACGGAATCCTACGCCCTGTACAATTCCATAGACACGGATTTTCTTCGTTATCTCCTTCTCCATAGACTTTTTCTTCCCGTTATGACTCCTGCAGTTTTCCTGAGACTGCAAAATGCCGTACATTAACAAATGTTCCTTTGAATCCCGGTACCAGGCCTCTCATATTTTCATCTGCAAAGACCATGTCATAGTTCCCATTTTGAACAAGCTTACAATAATCCTTCTCTTCTTTCAGTGAAAGATCTCCTTCTTCTGAAAGCTCGGATTTCATCATAAACCAGCTTGCCACCGTAACTTCTGTATTCTGTTCATTACTTCTTGTACGAATTTCCTGTCTGATGGCATTTGCGATCACCTGCTGATGAATGATCAGTATCTTTTTCCCAGCATAATCAAGTTCAGGTATCAATTCATCTACAAATGGATATCCCACTTCATACGGTGTGCCAAACTCTTTTTCCAGATATTTTGCTGTCTCAAGTGCCGCCGGTGCTACAACCAGATTCTTATCTGCAGAGTCTGCTGTCTCTTTATCAATACCTGCTCTCATTCCATAGCAAATATAATGTGTATTCTCATTTTCTGATTTCCGGAACTTCTCTTCTATATTCAGGTCACTGACATCATGTGGCGTCAGACCGAGAACTCCGATTTTCATCTTTTTAGAAGAATCGTCTTCTTCTGAAGCTTCCTTCTGTGATGCTACATCTTTTCCTGCAAATGTCTTGAATAAAGTCAGCCATGCCTTCTCTTCTCCCACATCATACAGTTCCATTCCGTTCGTATCTACAGTCAGAATCGGAAGATTCGTCTTCTTCTCGCACATTCTCTGTAATGCTCTATAATCCGTTCCGATCACAGCCGGAACCGGAGTGCCGACAATCGCCGCAAAATTCGCATCAATCTTCTCTGCTGCATCCGTAAGTTTCGCAACAAGCCTGTCATCTCTTCCAAGGATTGCATCCATGTCACGCAAGCCCGCACTGAAAATCGCACTACGTTCCCCGAACCAGCGCGGTTCATCAAATCCGCATACATTTCCTGTACAGCCTCCCGCATCACAAATAACAAGAATTCCTCCCAGTTCATAGAAAACGGACGCTGCACCTGACTGATCCGGTGCAAATGGAGTCAGTCCTTTCCAAAGGCCACGTACATAAACGTCTTCTTTTTTTGTCCACTTCCTCTTTGAACAGTGCTTCTTGACTCTGTTCTGCAATTGCTTCTTGTGATTTAGAACCGATCACTTCCACCTGTTTCTGCAAAACATTACCTTCTGCCTGTTCTGTCACAGCCAGTTCAAGCGCCTCAAACAGTCTTCTCACGCCTGCATATCCGAAAGGCTGTCTCTCCTCATTCCAATGGATTCCTTTTGTGTTCGGATGATAATAACAGGCATCCTTTCCGATTGTCAGTGTCACGCCACTTTCCGTTGGATCATAATAGAGCATCGTCGGTTCCATATTGGAAAAAATCTTTGTCTGCGGACTTAACTTTTTCAACTGTCTGATATAAATAAAGTTCTCCCCAGTAATCGTTCCGTAGATTTCTGCTACTTTAAATCCATATTTCACCAATGCTAATGATAATTCAAACGGATCCGCATTTGCACATTCCCCGACAGCAAATACTGGGTCCGGACAGACTTTACGAAAACTTTCAATTGCTTCCTGTGCCTGTTTTTTTCTGTTCCTCTGCATGAAATTCTATTCCAAGTGCTGCGCCAAATGCCTGATACTGGCTTCCAATTTTATCAATCTGATAAAGTCTGCGCAGTTCGATAAATGGAATCTTTAATCTATCATGAAAATCCTCTGCTGCAAATCGTGCCTCCGGGTGAAGAACAAGATTAAAATTTGCCTCAGACATTTTCTTATATTCTTCAAAATCTTCACATCTCGAAATCTCATGAATCGTTTTCACACCCGCCTCTTGAAGCAGTGTATATAATTCACAGTCATCTACGAGTGGTGAAAAGTATCCGAGCAGATTTACTACATTTCCTTTTTATGTCCTGGTTCAAGAAGTGAATACAGAGACTGTCTCACATGAACCATTGGTGGTTTTCGTCCCTCTCGTGTCAATGCATACATATAACATGGACGCACCGGAAGTCCGGCTTTTTCTTCCGCTTTTCTACAGACACGTTCCATGTCCGTCCCAAGAAGAGCATCTACACAGGTAATACAGATCATCACAACGGATGGTTTCTTCTCAAGACTTTCACAGATTGATGCAACTGCTTTCGGGATCTTCTTTAGATGACGCCCTGTTACAATATCAGTCTCATCCATGCAAAGGTAAAAGAAACGGTTATTATATTCTTTCATTGAACTGATCATGGACGTATTTCGTCCACAGCAGACCGGTGCCACGATCAGCATGATCGAATCCGGTACAGCAAGTCCCGCTCTTTTTACTCCGAATCCTTCTGCTCCCGGTGAGTTAAATGCAAGCGTAGCCGGCGAACTATAGATTAAATGTTCCCCTGACTGAAACTGTTTCGGAAGATTATCCTTTCCTCTTTGTTCCAGTTCTTCCGCTGTACAAAAATATGCTTTCTTCATATATTTTCCCTCGACTTATATTTTATCTCACACGTTCTGTTTCATCCTCTAACAGCTTTTCTGCCAGTTCAAAGAATCTCTTACTGATCTCAGAATCTGCGTCACCTTCAATCACAGTCTTTCCCTGATCTTCCCAGCGTATAATCTCATCACTTCTTGGAATCTCACCAACAATAGGAATCTTTTTTTTCTTCTGCAAATGCCTGTACCTTCTCCGTTTCATTTTCCACATTTCTATGATTCAGGATCAATCCAAAAATTCTTGCATAACTGCGATCTTCAAAATTACGCACTGCGCTGGAAATATTGTTAGCCGCATACAATGCCATCTTTTCTCCGGATGTAACAATCACAACCTTCTCTGCATATCCTTCCCGGATCGGTGCTGCGAATCCGCCACAGACAACATCCCCAAGCACATCATACAGAACAACATCCGGTTTGTATGTCTCAAACAACCGCAAGTCTTCTAATAACTGAAATGTCGCTATGATCCCGCGTCCTGCACATCCTAGTCCCGGTGTCGGTCCGCCTGTCTCGATACAGAGCACACCACCGAATCCTTCCTTTGCGATCTGATCTAATTCTTCCGGCTCCTCATCCTCTTCTCTCATATAATTCATTACCGGACGCAATGGCTCGCCGCCTAACAGATTGATCGTTGAATCTGCTTTCGGAGCACATCCGATCTGGATTACGCGCTTCCCCATAGCGGCAAATGCTGCTGCCAGATTCGATGTAATCGTAGACTTTCCAATACCGCCCTTTCCATAAATTGCAATCTTTAACATATTGCTGATCCTCCCATTTTATTTCCCTGGTAAAGAGAAAGACCCTTCTTCCCCAACGGAAAACGAGTCTGTTAAAATCACAAAATATTTTTTTGTCTAAACGCTTCTTTACAACTATTCCCGCTCGGTATCTCTTACTTCCTTGCCGTCAGAGTCTATATTCTATTCAAAATCCATGTCTTTATTGCTATGAGATATCTCTCTGCTGCATTCAGATTGAAACGTATTCTTTCCGTTTGGAACAGTTGTAAATCTCTTGCAAAACCATTAGTTAAATTATAACTTATCACTAATAGAATGGCAATGAATTTCTGGTTATTTCAGCGTTTTTTATTTCACAGTATTGTTATTAATTTATCCAACAAATTTGCTCCAATATCCCTGCACAAAGATAAATAATACGATCAATGGCAGAATATAGGATACATAGAATCTTGCCCAACCCGGGAACTTGATTCCACTTCCTGCATTCGCTTCTTTCTGGAACTTATCCCAGCCCCAACCATAGCGGCTTGTACAGAACAGAAGGTAGATCAGGCTTCCGATCGGAAGCAGGTTATTACTTTACAATAAAGTCCTCAAGGTCCTGAATACTGCTTCCTGCTCCCAGAGGCATGAAGCCGCTCCATATGTTGAATCCAAAAATACATGGAAGGGAAAGTACAATAATCGCGATCAGATTTCCCACAACCGCCTTTGTTCTTGAACAATTCGTTAAATCCATCACAAATGCGATCAGATTTTCAAACACGGCAATGATCGTAGAGCATGCTGCGAAAAACATACAAAGGAAGAAAATTGTTCCCCAGATTCTCCCTGCACTCATTGCATTGAAAATGTTCGGAAGTGTGATAAAGATCAGACTCGGACCGCTGTCCGGCTGGACATTAAATGCAAAGCAGGCCGGAAAAATAATAAATCCAGCGATCAATGCAACTAATGTATCCAGCACTGTTACGCAGACTGCTTCTCCTGTCAGAGTTCTTTCTTTTCCGATATAACTTCCAAAGATCGCAATCGCACCGATTCCAAGACTTAATGTAAAGAATGCCTGTCCCATCGCTGCGAAAATAACTTCTTTCAATCCTGCTTCTGCTGCTTTCTTAAAATCAGGAAGAAGATAGAACTCCAGTCCTTTCTCTGCTCCCGGCAATGTCACGGAACGCACTGCAAGAATGATCATCAACACGAAAAGGAGGATCATCATTTTCTTTGTGATCTGCTCCACACCTTTCTGAAGTCCCATACAGACGATTCCAAAGCACAGCACAACAACAAGGATCATACAGATTGTCATTGTAACAGGCTGTCCAAGAAGTGATGTAAATACTCCGGTCACACCATCCGCATCAAGTCCTTTAAACTCTCCGATTGCCATCTTTCCTGTATATAGAAGAAGCCATCCGCCGATTGTTGTGTAGAACATCATTAAAAGATAGTTTCCACCGATTCCAAACCATTTATACCAGTGCCACTTTGTTCCCAGTGGTTCCAGACGGTCAAAGGATAGTGCAATACTTGCCTGACTTCCACGACCCACTGCGAATTCCATTACCATGATTGGCAATCCCAACAGAACAAGAAACAGTAGATAGATCAGAACAAATGCTGCTCCTCCATACTTTCCTGTAATATACGGAAAACGCCAAACATTTCCCAAGCCAATGGCACATCCCGCTGAGATCAGGATAAATCCCAGACGTGAGCCAAATTTCTCTCGTTTCATTTCTTAGTTGTCCTCTCTTCCTTCTTTAGTGTCATAAAATGCTGTAACTGAACTTACAACCATTCGATAAGCCATCTCTGCTGCATATTCCGGTGTTTCCTTTTCGCCTGTTTCCAACCATGTTTTCACAAAACCGAGACAACCGTTCAGGCAATAAGAATAAAAATATTTCATTTCACCTGTTTTCTCCGGTACAAGAGCTGCAAGTGACTCCCGGCTCTTTTCCTCTAAAAGCTGCTCTAACTTATGTACAAAACCAATATCCCCATGTGGTCCTACAAGCGCACTTGCAATCTGACGATTTTCATCAAGCACATGAAATAAATCCTGAATAAAATAGTAAACGGTATCTTTTCCCGGATCAATTGGATGTTCACGGATTGCGCGCTGCATCTCTTCCATCATTTCATTTTCAACTTCTGCAAGCAGCCCCGGTATATCAGAATAATGCAGATAAAAGGTAGAACGATTGATATCCACCGCATCTACCAATTCTTTTACCGTAATCTCTCTGATACTCTTCTCCCTCATCAATTGAGCGAGGCCTGTTTTAAGCTGACTTTTTGTCTTTCTGACTCTGCGATCTGTCTTCTTCTGCATCTTCTCTTCCCCCCCTTTATAACTTACAGTACTACTGACCAACAACTCTCTACTCTGTTTCTATGACTTAAATGAATGATTTTTGTTACTGTTCACTCCCGTGTGAACAGTAACATGATTTTCTCCACCTGCTAGACATTTTCCAATCTTTCGTCTATTATTAGACATATCCAGTGTTGATTGATGGTTGTAAATTATATTGTCCATTAATATAATACTTTTTGACATGAAAATCAACATTGTATCTATTACTAGAAATATTTTTAAGAAAAGGAGTTTTATCCATGAGAAACGCATTTCGGATTTTTTCGCCGCGATATGAAACGCCTGCTCCGTAATCCGGCAGCAATACTTGTTTTGATCGGAGTATCTATTCTCCCCTCACTCTACGCATGGTTCAATATTGCAGCAAATATCGATCCTTATGCCAATACTTCCGGCATCAAGGTAGCAGTAGCAAATCTGGACACCGATGCCACACATGATGATCTGACGATCAATGCCGACAGCCAGATCATTGAACAACTAAAGGAAAACGACCAATTAGGATGGACATTTGTTCCAAAAGATGCTGCTATTAAAGGAGTCAAATCCGGTGAATATTATGCAGCAATCATTATTCCGCAAGATTTTAGCGAATCCCTGCTAAGTGTCCTGTCCGGAAAGATTGAAACTCCGGAACTTGAATACTATATCAATGAAAAACTCAATGCAATTGCGCCAAAGATCACCAGTTCAGGTGCAAGCACGATCCAGACACAGGTTAATAACACCTTTTCCTCTGTTGCATCTGAGACAATTGCCGAGATTTTAAAGGATTCTGTATTCAACATTTCCGACTCTGTTGATTCAACAAATGCAGAGATTAATGATCTGCTTACAAAAGCAAATAATAATATCAAAGAATACGAACAGCTTCTAGAAAAAATTCAGTAAAGACTCATCCAATACCTCAAAGCTGATAGAGAATGCAAAAGATGCATCTACATCTTTAGGAGATGTAGCAACATCCGGAGCAAATGCATTGTCCAGTGCTGACTCTGTCATGAATACGACACGTTCTTCTGCCGGAGATTTTTCTTCCGCACTTTCTAAGTCCCTCTCTGACGGAGAACTTTTTACTTGGTCAGGCAAGCAGCTCAGCATCCACAGGACTGACAGAACTTTGCTACCGCAGCCGGAAAGATCAACACTTCTGTCAGTGATGCGCTTGGTTATGCAAACTCAGTCAATGAACTGAATGCAGATATTCTTAAAAAAAATGCAGGAACTTGCCAATAAGTTTCCGGGAACGATCGGAGATCAGATCAATGCACAGATTTCTGCCCTGCAAACTCAGAACCAGTCAAATCAGGAATTGATCAATAGTCTTCAGACTGGAAATAATGGAATCAAAGATGCGATTGATACAACAACTGCAACACAGGAACAGCTTACTTCTCTGGCAAAAGAAAGTATCAATAACCTGCACACTTTCCGTTCTACATTTGACCAGAATATTCTTCCACTGCTCGGTCAGACACTGGATACATTTTCCACACTGACCGGTCAGGTAGAAGGAATGCTAAACGGAGTACCGGCTACTTCTAAGCAGATCAATGATATGCTCGACCAATTAGAGAGTGGATTGTCAAATACAACGTTCTTCTATGACACCGTTCTACTCTAATCTTGCAATCTGGGTCGGCGGTATCGTACTGATCGCAATCTTTAAGATGGAAGTGGACAAAGACGAATCCATGCGCGGTTACGGACAGACAACATTATACTTTGGACGCTGGCTCTTATACATGGCAGTTGGTCTTGTTCAGGGATTTATCGTCTGCCTTGGTGATACACTCCTTCCAGGAGTCCAATGCAATCATCCGGCACAATTCATCCTGACAGGAATGGTTTGCTCTTTCGTCTATGTAAATATTATTTATGCACTGTCACTTACATTTAAGCATATTGGTAAAGCGCTCTGTGTTATTCTCGTAATCCTGCAGATCCCTGGTTCTTCCGGAACCTATCCGATCGAGATGACACCGGTCTTTTTCCAGAGACTGCATCCGCTCCTTCCATTTACATATGGTGTGAATGCTATGCGTGAAGCAATCGCCGGTTTCTACGGTTCTAACTTCCGCAATGATCTTCTGATCCGACTTCGCCCGGCTCTTTCCGGACTGAACCATCTGTTCGACAAGAAACTGGCAGAGACAGAATTTATGATGTGCGAACCTCACGAAGCAGAACTTAGCAGAAGTACACAGCTCTCCATGCTCTTACAGGCATCTCTTTCCATCGAAGACCTTCGCCTTGTAACAGCTGAACGGGCACAGAAATTTGAAAAACAATTACCGTAAGATGATTCGTATCGGCTTCCTTGCCATTGCGATCATCCCTCTGATCTTCCTGATCCTGATGTTCAGTCTCGAATCAAAGATTGTATTCCTGACTTTATGGATCATTTCCATCATTGCGATCTCAGTATGGTTGATCGTTGTAGAATACATTCATACAAAATTAGAAGAACAGAAAGAACTTGCCGGCATGTCTTATGAAGAAATGCTTGAAAACTTCCGTGGAAAGGAGGCGGAATAATTTGAAAAATATTTTTTAATCCTAAAAAATGATCTGATGAAGATCCAGAAAAATGTCATCGCAATGATCGTTATTATGGGAATCACTGTAATTCCGACTCTTTATGCATGGTTTAACATTTCCGCAAGCTGGGATCCTTACGGAAATACAGGTGCGCTGAAACTTGCAGTTGCAAGTGATGACAAAGGGTATGAAAGTGATCTTATTGCCGTAAAGATCAACATGGGAGAGCAGATCCTCTCTTCTCTGCATAAAAATTCTCAGTTCAACTGGGTTTTACTGATTCAAAAGATGCTCAAAAAGGTGTAAAATCCGGAGAATATTATGCTGCGATCATAATCCCTGAAGACTTTAGCCAGAAAATGATGAGTGTCTTCTCTTCTGAAGCTGAACATCCGGATCTGACTTATTATGAAAATGAAAAAGAAAATGCGATTGCTCCGATCATTA
>VOFI01001033.1_pt1 | contig 66000 bp, 100 predicted proteins | sample 5384131 | NCBI WGS metagenome assembly VOFI01 (sample SAMN12384728, study PRJNA508395) | human gut metagenome | isolation source: healthy gut H | host: Homo sapiens
CTGAAATTGCATTTACCTTTGTAAAAGCTACACGTACAAAGCGTGAGGAAGATGAGAGATCTCCCGGAAGACCTAATCCTCCCATACCTCTACTATATGCATCAAGAGCCAAATTTTCGCAGAAAGTATTTCTGGGCTGTTTAGGAGATAAATGCATATAATTATTTAGTTGAAACATCTGCTGTGGAAATGGCGGATTATTCGTAAGCACTCCTACTGGATTATCATAAATATGCAAACCATCTGACATAGATTCTACCGTAATTGACTCATTCTCATCAGAAATGATCCAGTGTAATTGTGCTAATGGCAATTGCTCGCTGAAAGGAGTATTAACAATATTAATTCGTTCAAGAAGCTCGCGAACTTCAACTAAAGAAGAACACTGGCTTAAAATCCACGGAATAAATTCAAACTGTGCAATATTTTCCACATCTGGCTTAATCGCGGCATAAACAGCATTTCCGACAAAATTCAGTCCTGCCATTGCCACTCCTTTTTCATTCATAGCATCATAATACAAAGGATAATCCTCTGCAACATGAGCCATTCCAATAATTGCATAATGATTTTTCATATCGCCAACATGGCGAAAATTAAACGCATAATTACGTGGTGTAATTACTATCTGATCACCATAAGAGAATTCATAATCGAGGGTTCGTCCAAAGTAAAAATCTTTTGTTTTATAAGTTGCTGCTGTACACATGATCGTTTATCCTCCTAAATAGATTAAAATATGTCAATGAGCTTTTTCTTGAACAATAATATAGCACAATCTTTTATTTTGTTCCAACTTCATACATGATCATAACATGTAAACTTTAAACTATTTTCCTAGATTATTTCTCCATCAGTTTTGCAAACCAGGTATTCATAGCTAGGATGAATTGACCTACGTCTGGCAATTCTTGCAGCATTTCGTTTACCCAACAGGCAACACCACTGGCTTCTGATACAATGTCAGCTATGGTTTTGCGCATAAGCTCTTCAAATTCAGCAATTTCTTCTTTCGGGACAACATCATACAGTGTTGGTGCCTGATGACTTATTTTTACTCCATTTTCATTTGCATCTTTAAGCAGATTCTTAACTTTTTCTCTTGAGTCCTCCGGTACTTTCATGTATTCCCACATAAATGCTACCACATCGGCCGGTGTGTCTTTTTTAAGTGGTGGTAACTGAATATAATCATTGTTTTCGCTCATTTTCATATCCTCCTCACGATATAATAAAATCAATAATACGTTCTCTTGTCATGTCCAGTACAGTATCTACGAACACTCCTGCAAACAGGATCAGATACAGAATTACACTCAGCGAAAATAGAAATGCAACCTGTACCCAGTCATGATAACAGTATGCAGTCGCTATGATCAACAAAGTGAATATAAATCCAAGGATCCCTCTGACAACCGCAAAAGGATCAGCCATACCGGCAGTAATAATATCTTCCCAACAAGTTTTAAAATAAACATGTGCACCTCCTATCTTACCAGTCCTGGCATATCATGGTTCACCTCTGCCTGATAATACCCGTTCATCGTTGACGGTGCATTAAACAGAGCTGCTAATAAATATTTCTTGATGTTCTTCACCTTTGTGGTGTTACCACGCATACAGTGTAAGACATACTCGATATGTGAATAGGTCAGCATCAGAAATTTTTTCTTCACCAGTGATGCCGGATACCAGTTGCTGGCAATCAAGATCTTGTCATTTTTACACATCACAGTTTCTACGATCAGGTTCACGATTTCATCTACCTGCCGCATATCGTCATGATGGGTTACTTCCAGTGATTCATAATCAATGGTCTCTTTGACAAGGTTTTCATAAGCCTGATAATCCTCAGAGCGGTTATCGCTATCAAATCTTTTCTCATCCACAGATATGATAGGATTAGATTTATTATCATTCATTTCAGTATCACTAAGATTAGTATTATTAGGGTTTGAAATGTAAACTTCTTGAAGTTTGTTTTCGGGACTTCTAGAAGTTTGATTTTGGGACTTCATGAAGTTTGAATGTAAACTTCTGCAGATTCCTCATTTTCCACAGAAGTTTGTTTTTTAAACTTCTTTAATTCCTCTTCAAATTTTTTCTCATCTGCTTTCTCAGGCATAAAGGTTTTCACGTAGATGACGTTTACCTTTCCAAATCCCTGTCTGCGTTTCTCAATCAGACCAATTCCTGTTTCGTCATCCAGTTCTCTCATGGATTTGATGGCTTTATTTCTGCCACAGTTCAGTAATTCCATGATATCTTCGATGGAAAAGTAGATATATGCTCTGTTTTTGTCATCAAACCACTGATTTTTGATAGAAAGAGACATTCGATCCAACATCAGTCCATATAAAATTTTAGCATCGCTCGATAAATCTTTAAAATAACTGTCTGTAAATAATGCTTTTGGTATGCGGTAGAAGCTGAACTGATCAGCTTCAGTACCGTAAAAATAATTAAATGTCATTTTTTTCTCCATAATTTCCTCCTTTCATTTTCTGCTAAGAAGTCCTCTTTTTAAACTTCTTTGACTTTGTTTTCTTAGCTTTTTCTATCCTTAACAGGACTGTTCCTGCATCCATTTTTCTAATAATGATTCAATCACCTGCTCCATATCTTTGGCTGTATAATCATCCGGAAAGTACTTTGTCAGTTTCTTTTCTGAAAAAGTGAGAGACCGGGATACTTTCTTTGCCATCACACAGTTATTGAAAATTGATAACATCTGGATCTGATTAATTGGTCCATTATTCAGCTGATTTCTAAGTGCTGCAATCTGTTTGGGCTTGATAAATCCGGTGTCGCTGATATATTCGTAAATCCATTCCTGTACTTCCTTGTCGATGTAGGAGATATCGACAGCAACCGTGAACTGAAGCTTTTTGTTATCTACCAGATCAAGAAGTTCAGGAATTAATTCTGTCAGTCGGATATACCGCTGAACACTTCGTGCACTTTCTCCAACCTGTTCTCCTAATAATTCTCTGATCTGTTCCGACTTGTGCCACTTTGGCACAAAGTTAAATCTGTCCGACTCCCCTGTCTTTTCATTGCCTCAAGTTTCATCTTATAAGCAAAAGCTTTCTCACTCGGTAACAGTTCCTCTCGCTGAATGTTAGCGTCCACCATCGCCACACGGCATCATCATCCGATAATTCTCTTACGATTGCCGGAATAGTCGTAAGTCCTGCAAGCTGTGCTGCATGCATTCTTCTGTGACCGGATACCATTTCATATTCTTCATTATCATCCATTCGAAGCAGTACCGGTGTCAGTACTCCATTGATCCTTACACTTTCAACCAGATCCTGCATCTTTTCATCATCCAGCACCTTGAACGGATGATTCTTAAACGGATGGATCTTACTGATTTCTATCTCCATTGCTGACTCTTCATTTACCACACCAAGCAGTTCATCAATACTTGCCAGTTTAATCTTTTCGCCACTTCTATTTTTCATTACTCAAAACCTCCTGTGTCAATTTCATATATGCCTCGGCAACTTTTCCTTTCGGGCAGTGCATGTAGATACTTTTTCCCTCTGCACTGGTCTCAGCTGCTTTTACAGACATCGGAATCACATTTTCAAATACTTCAATCTGGCTTCCGTAGGTTGTATGTACTCTTGATGCAATGTCTCTTGCGTAATTGGTTCTGAAATCTACCATAGTCAGGAGAATGCCCTCAATCGCCAGTTTCCGGTTCAGTCTTTTCTTTACTGTAAGAATGGTCTTGATCAGCTGCTGAAGTCCTTTAACAGGCAGATATGCGGCCTGTACAGGTATCAGAACAGAATCAGAGGAGACCAGTGCATTGATTGTCATCATACCAAGGCTCGGCATACAGTCGATCAGGATATAATCGTATCGGCATCTTATCGCATCGATATATTCCTTCATGATCATTTCTCTGCTCATAACATTTCCCATCGTTACTTCCAATGCGGAAAGCTCAATATTTGCCGGAAGTAAATCTACATTTTCCTGGTGATGTAAGATACCATCTTTCAAGGAGATTTCTTCTTCATTGATGACATCCATCATGATCGTTGCCAGTGTAATGCGAAGATCATCCGGTTCCTCATATCCAAGACTTGCTGTTAAACTTCCCTGTGGATCCGCGTCGATCAGCAACACTTTCTTACCTTCTCTTGCCAGTCCAATACCTACATTTACGGTTGTGGTGGTCTTGCCGACGCCACCTTTCTGGTTTACTACGGATATAACTTTACACATGATTTCTTCCTCCTTTAACTTTCCCATGATTCTTTTTTCCATAATTTCAGCAGTGCCAGTATTTCCCGCTTCATCATTGCCGGTGTATAAGAATTTGGAAAATACTTGTGTAACTGCTCATTGGTAAATGCTACTCTTGTGATCTCACCCTTTTTAACTTCACACATGATTTCTTCCATCTTTTCCAGTGATAACTGTTTTTCTTTACTCAGTTGCCGAATCCTCTGGGCCTGTGAGAGTGATGGGATTGCCTGTGCATACTCCATTGCTACAAGCAGTTCTCTTTGTTCTTTTTCACTTAATGCAGCTATCTCTACAGCCGGACAAAAAGAAATAATCTCATCATCCAGTTTCTGCAACATTTCCGGTATCAGTTTTGTCAGTGAGATATAACGCTGCACTTGTTTTGGGCTATCACCACAATCCTCGCTGATAATTTCTATTGCCCGCTTTCTTGGTGTTTTGTGGTCAACTTGGCTCTTTTTTCGACCACTTTTTCTTTTTAATACGTCATTCTTCAGTTTGTAAGCAAAAGCTTTTTCACTGTAGCTGATCCGTTCTCTGTGAAGATTGGAATCTACCATGCTCAAGATGGAATCATCTTCACTTAATACCCGGATGATTACCGGTACTTTACGGTATCCCAGTTTCTCCGCAGCATATTTTCTTCTGTGGCCGGATATGATCTCATAGTAGCCATCCGGTACCGGTCTGACGATCAGCGGATTTAAAATGCCATACTTCTCAATGCTTTCCTGCAGAAGAAACATTTCCTTATCATCTTTCACCTGAAACGGATGCTCTTTGAACGGTCGAAGACGCTCAATCTCAATTTCTATGATTCTTTCTTCGTTTTCTCCTGATTGTCTGTTTGGCTCAGTCATCTTGACTCCTTTCCTCCAGGATTCAGGAAATAAAAAATGCCTGCCTGGAACTTTTATAGATAGTAAAGTTCCAAACCAGCTAACATTTTCGAACGCTTTGAAGCCCGTCGCCAAGAGGATTTGAACCTCCGACCCCTCGCTTAGGAGGCGAGTGCTCTATCCAGCTGAGCTATGACGACACATGCCGCAAACCCTTGATTTTACTGGGTTTCTGGGATTTTCCCTTCGGCCATATATAAGATTATCAACTCTATTTCGAATTGTCAATCTACAGATTTTTTCGATTTGGTAACATTAGACCGCTCCCCAATTTGGGGAATGCTTTGTTGTCACCATTGGCATTTTTCAGAATAGATTCGAACTGAAAGTTGTTTTTCATTTTTTCCCTTTGGGGAATGTATATAAGTCAAAAATCTTTTCTAAAAATTAATATGCCCTTGCAGCCAGATCTGTGCCTTCAGCCGTCTTCCAACTGCCGGTTCGCCAATCACCTTTTCAACCGGTACGCATACATCAAATTGAAGCTCATTGGTTTCAACTGTAAGAACATAAAGTTTTTTCCCGGTAAGAAGATTTTCGATGGTATCGATATTCAGAATCTCACCAAGGATCGCATACTGGTCACATTCAAGACCAGCTGGCATAAAATGCGTATCGACAATACTGTAAATATCTTCCCCGCGAATTCTTTTTGATACTGCGGCATAGGTGTCGATGTCGTCAAGCGTAAGGCTTTCAATGGCATCGGGATTCCCTTCCTTTCTTTGCGCTCATAAGCATCATCCGGTTGCGGAGATCTTTCGCTCTCTTGTCCGCAAAGGCACCTGCATCCTTTGTGACCGGAAGCAAAATTTTTCCCACTTAAGGCAAGCCCAGAAAAGGTTATAGAGATTGAACTTTTGTTCAGACCACCGAGAGTGGCTTCTTTATGTATTCCATTCCGTTCTGGATATGGAAAATGATACTGCAAACCGAGCTTTACATCTTCGCAGACACCAATATAGGTCGGTGAGGATGCTTTCTGTTCTACTGCAATATCAGCATAAGAGCTGACTCCACTGCCTGAAAAATATGGGAAATAGCATTCTCTGCGGAACTCTTCATCATTTTCATCGATAAAGCCGCAGGAAGAAATGCCAATCCCGTTGCCGTATTCCCTGCGAAGCTCACAGAGATCTGTGTGCTCGTCCAGGGCAATACGGTCATATCCGGAAAATTTCTTTTCGGATTCAAGAAGAATCTGATACCATTCGCGTTCAGATGCGATATCGTGGAATCCGATAGCGTTTAAATATTTATGCAAAATTTACCTCGTTTTCTATCTGATTTCAGACTTACCGCCCATGTATGGACGAAGTACTTCAGGAATGCGGACAGAACCGTCTGCCTGAAGATTGTTCTCGAGAAATGCGATCAGCATTCTCGGAGGAGCTACTACTGTGTTGTTCAGTGTGTGTGCGAAATATTTGCTTCCGTCACTTCCTTTTACACGGATGCCAAGACGTCTTGCCTGTGCATCACCTAAATTAGAACAGCTTCCTACTTCGAAATATTTCTTCTGACGTGGAGACCATGCTTCTACGTCGATAGATTTTACTTTAAGGTCTGCCAGGTCACCGGAACAGCATTCAAGTGTACGAACAGGGATATCAAGAGAACGGAACAGATCAACAGTGTTTTTCCATAATTTATCATACCATTCTTTGCTTTCTTCTGGTTTACATACAACGATCATTTCCTGTTTTTCGAACTGATGAATACGATAAACACCACGTTCTTCGATTCCGTGTGCACCTTTTTCTTTACGGAAACATGGAGAATAAGAAGTCAGTGTCTTTGGAAGTTCAGCTTCATCAAGCATGGTATCGATGAATTTACCGATCATAGAATGTTCGCTAGTACCGATAAGGTAAAGGTCTTCGCCTTCGATTTTGTACATCATAGAATCCATTTCGGCAAAGCTCATAACGCCTGTAACAACATTGCTTCTGATCATGAAAGGTGGGATACAGTATGTGAATCCACGATCGATCATAAAGTCACGTGCATAAGAGATAACTGCTGAGTGAAGACGTGCAATATCTCCCATCAGATAATAGAAACCATTTCCGGCAACCTTTCCTGCACTTTCAAGATCGATTCCGTTGAATTTTTCCATAATTTCTGCATGATATGGAATTTCAAAGTCCGGAACAACCGGTTCGCCAAATTTTTCAATTTCAACATTCTGACTGTCGTCTTTACCGATCGGTACAGATGGATCGATGATATTTGGGATAACCATCATATCTTTTTTGATTTTTGCTTCAACTTCTTTTTTCTTCAGCAGAAAGTTCTTCCATACGGGCGCGTTTTCCTGAACTTTTTTTTCTTAAGCTCTTCTGCTTTCTCTTTTTCGCCATGAGCCATGCATGCACCGATTTCTTTGGAAACTTTATTTTTCTCAGCACGGAGTGCTTCTACTTCTCCTTTGATTTCACGGTTTCTCTTATCCAATTCGATTACTTCGTCTACAAGTGGAAGTTTTCATCCTGGAATTTTTTCTTGATGTTTTCTTTTTACAACATCCGGGTTCTGTCTTAAAAATTTAATATCTAACATAACTGTTCTCCTGTCTTATTTCTTTATTTTTTATTACTGTGGTTTGATTGCATCCTGTACATCCGGATCATACATTTCCTGGTAAACGGCCTGATCTAGTGATTCGGCCTCTTCTTCAGAGAGCTCAATGTAACTTTCACCACGCACAATTTCTTTTATATAAGTGTAACAGCCATCTCTGCTGTGCATGGAATTGAGGATCCATCCATTGTTATCATTGTCAAGCATTGTGAGGGCGAAGCTGAGTTTTCCACCCATTTCACCGAAAGCATCGTATTTGACAATACCTACTTTCTGGTAGCTGCTTCGCAACGCGCGATACAATATGCGGATGTCCGCTTTGTTTTCGTGGGCAATGTTGGAAAGCTCGTCGAGTTCATCGAATCTTGCACTGAAACTTTCTTCGAGCGTTTTACCGTCCTGTCCGCGCATGAATACGTTATAGCTTGATTTCAGACGGTTGTATTTCATATTAACATTAATATAAAGAAGAAACATCAATATGATCAGCATGATAAGAAAAAGAAATATATACGCCGGATCAATTCCAATTGATTTCAGAATTTTACTTTCCATATATTATTTTCCTTCCTGTATTGACATTAACAATTCAAATATACGTTCCAGATCGTTGTCCGAATAATATTCAATTTCAATTTTGCCTTTTCCGTTGGCTTTATGATTGACATGGACTTTGGAACCGATGATTGACTTTATACGTTCCTCCAGATCTTCATATACAAATGCATTCTGGATAACAGGCTTTTCTTTTTTTCTTTTTTGGGTTTCTTCAGTTCTTTGACAAGTTTTTCGGTATCCCTGACACTGAGCTTTTCATCAAATACTTTATTGGCAAGAATGTACTCTTGTGCTCTTTATCCTCGATTGCAAGAAGAGCACGTGCATGTCCGGTTGAAATCATGTCATCGATCATCTGCTGTACTCTTTCGTCCAGCTTTAGAAGACGCATGGAGTTTGTAACAGCAGTTCTGCTCTTTGAAACGCGCTCGGCTACCTCGTCCTGCTTCAGACTGAATTCATTTAGCAGGCGTTTGTATGCCTGCGCTTCTTCGATTGGATTCAGATTTTCGCGCTGAATATTTTCAATAAGAGAAATTTCAACGATTTCCTGATCTGTGTATTCTTTAATGATAACAGGGACCTCTTTGACACCGGCCTGCTTTGCTGCACGCCAGCGACGCTCGCCGGCGATGATCTCGTAGTAATCGTTCCGTTTCTGAACAATCAGAGGCTGCAGGATTCCAAACTGTTTGATTGAATCAGCAAGTTCCAAGAGAGCATCTTCCTCAAAATGTTTTCTTGGTTGGTCACGGTTTGGCTCTACATCATTGATCTTCATCATAATTGGTCCGGCATTCACTACTTCTTTTTTGACCGGTGCAGTATGTTTTGCGGTTTTGTTTTCTTTGATTAAACTATCCAGACCTTTTCCAAGTCCGCCTCGTTTTGCTGTCATGCTTACTCTTCTCCTTTATGAATTACTTCATCTGCTAATAACATATAACTTTCAGCTCCTGTTGAACGAGGATCATATAAGTTGATTGGTAAGCCATGACTTGGGGCTTCTGCAAGTCGTATATTACGTGGAATGATAGTTTTGTAAATTGTCTGATCAAGATTATCTTTTACATTTTCAACAACTTGAAGAGAAAGATTGGTTCTGGCATCATACATGGTAAATACAACGCCTTCCATTTCAAGGTTTTCGTTCAATCTTTCTTTTACAAGCTCGATTGTTTTAATCAGCTGGCTCAATCCTTCAAGTGCATAGTATTCACACTGAATTGGAACCAATACGGTATCGGCTGTAGTCATTGAATTGATTGTCAGCATACTAAGTGAAGGTGGGCAGTCGATAATGACGTAATCGTAATTACTTCTTATCTTAAGCACCTCATCTCTTAAAATGTATTCTTTGTTCTCGGTATCGAGCAATTCTATTTCGGCGCCAGACAGATCAATGTTTGCGGGAATTACGTCGAGATTTTCAATTGCTTCTTTGCATAACACCTGGTCTATAGTGGCTTCGCCGATTAAAAGATCATATACAGTATAGTCAACATTATCCTTATCTATACCAAGACCGCTGGACATATTTCCCTGTGGATCCATGTCGATTGCGAGAACTTTCTGCCCTTTCGCCGCTAAACACGAGGATAAATTTATCGCTGTTGTAGTTTTCCCAACGCCACCCTTTTGGTTGGCAACGGCAATTATTCGTCCCATTGCAATTACCTCCTTTCTAATAGTGTGCAAATATATATGAAGTCTTATTTACATCTAGGTATAATTGTAACACTAAACTTTATCTAAATCTACTAAATGTTTCACGTGAAACATTTATTTCGGCATTTTTTATAAATAAGGGAATGTTTCACGTGAAACATTCTACATAAAGTGAAATGTGAAAATGTATAAAAAATATTATGATACCAAGGCCAAAAACATGAGTAAGTAGCTATTTTTCAGGGAAAAATGAGCGGATTACGAATTTTTTGAGGAGTGCGAGAGTGCAAAGCACGTAGCAATCTGGCATCAAAGAGGTCAAAATACTTTTTTTGACCCCAACATCATATTTTGGATAAATGAAAATATATTTGGCTAGGAGCAGTTGGAAAGGGGGGAGATAAAATGTTTCACGTGAAACATTTTGTCGAAAACCAAGGAACAATAACATGATGTAAATCTTTAAACTGTGAGAAGATTATGGTATACTTATCTATAAGCCGCAAGGTGAAATGTCACACAAAAACAGATACTATTTGCGAGTATGAGCTTGCTGAATCGGAGTAAAAATGATTCGGAGAAGGGAGCAATTAACGATGAAAAATAAATTGAAAAGTTGTGCGATTTTAGCAACACTTGGTGCGATTACAATCCATCTGATAAATAAAACACTTATAGAAATGGCAACAAAAGACAGCTTGTTAAACTCATCTGAGGGGAATTATTATGACTGGAGATTTGGAAAAATCTATTATAGAAAACAGGGAAATGGTAAACCACTACTGCTCCTTCATGATTTAGATGCAGAAAGCTCTGGCGTAGAATGGAAAAAAAAAGCGGCAATTCTTGCAGAAAAGCATACTGTTTATACCGTGGATCTGCTGGGCTGTGGACGATCTGAAAAACCGAATATTACTTATACTAATTTCCTTTATGTACAAATGCTGACGGATTTTATTAAACATATCATTGGCGAAAAGGCAGATGTTGTGGCTACGGGAGAATCGGCTGCTATTGCAGTTATGGCATGCGGAAATGATGAAAACGTGATTGGAAAGATCTGTATGGTGAATCCGCTGTCACTTACGGAACTTGCAAAATGTCCGAATAAGAGAACCAAGACGCTGAAGTTCCTTATCGAAATACCGATTATTGGTACACTGCTGTACAACATTATTCATTCAAGAGAAGCGATTGATGAAAAATTTGTGGATAAGTATCTGTACGACGAGGATGCGGTGGATTATCAGATGACGAAGATATACCATGAATCTGCTCATAATGAAAACGCACATTCAAAATATTTGTTTGCAAGCATCAAAGGTGGATATACAAAGACAAATATTTATCATTGTATTCGCAAGGCGACAAATAGTATCTGCATTATCTCTGGACAATATGATGAAAACAGTATTGAGATTGCTAAACAATATCAGAAACATGTGCCTGCTATAGAATGCATGTGTATAAAAGATACGAAACATCTTCCTCAAATTGAACAACCGGAAGGATTCGCAGAACAGCTGGATATCCTTTTCTCTGCTGAATAATATGAAGTACTTTCAGGTACACATTATAGCCAAATGCGGGATGCACACTTCGGTGTACATCCCGCATTTGGCTATATATGGATCTTGATCAACTTTTACGATTATCTAATCACAAACAGAACTGGTACTTATTCTACTCATGAACACCATGAAAACCGACATGCAACTCTGGGAAATTTCTATGGAAATTGTCTTTCCCTGAAAAACAAAACAGAAGGATGAATATTGGGCTTTTTGCAGAAATAATCAAGCTAAATGAAAATAAAAAATCAGATTTTAAGCGGGTAAAAAATTGAACTTACCCGCTTTTTGAAATGAAATAGGAAAACAAATTTCTGGCAGAACTGCATACAAAAAATAAAAATGCATTTTCAAAGGGCATAAAATTGAACCATCAAAAATATAAATTGAACAAACCATAACATTTAAAATTGAACCAATATGAAAAGAACTACTGGAAGAAGGTCAGAATAAAGAAAAATAGTTCAATTTTCCTTGCAAAGATATACAGACTACAGGCATGTACAGCGGATTATCCGTGGATAGGTTCTTTGGAAGGAAGTCCTGCTTTTCGGGGAAACTTCTTCCCGGTAGGCTTGATTTTTTTGATCTTTACAAATGAACGGCTGATATCACTGCCTGGAAGCTGGAATACAACTGGTTTATTTTGTGTACCTCCAAGGACATGTACTGCGGTTTTTTGCAGCGGAAAGTTCATCGACAATATCACCGGATTTGTAAGAAACAAAGAATCCACCAACTTTTACATAAGGGAGGCAGTATTCGGATAATGTAGATAAATTGGCCACTGCACGTGAAACACAGAGGTCAAACTGTTCCCTGTAGTCTGCCTGGCGGGCAAAATCTTCTGCTCTGCCGTGGATTGTATGGATATCCGTAAGATTTAACTCTTCAATCACACTGTCAAGGAAACGGATTCTCTTGTTTAAAGAGTCAAGCAACGTGATTTTCAGGTGCGGAAAGGCGATTTTTAAAGGAATTCCGGGGAATCCGGCACCTGTTCCTATATCGATCACGGTTTGAACTTTACTGATATCCAGAGCCTTTACTAATGCAAGGCTGTCGACAAAATGTTTTTCGTTTACTTCTTCGTACTCGGTGATACCGGTGAGATTCATAACCTTGTTCCATTCCACCAGCATTTCGTAATATTTATCAAACTGATTAAACTGGGTCTGCGTTAATGTGATACCTAATTCTGCAAGCTGTTGCTCAAATTTTTTACTCATATTGCTCCTTTTTCCCCCTAAAAGTACACATCTTTGCGGAAAATAAACAGTAATTTACACTGTTTTGCACCAAATAGGTACACAATTTCTGAGAAGATAGCACCTTAAAGGTACACGATAAAGTGATAATGTTTTTAAATAAATACAATCATGCACCTAAAAGGTATACGAAAAGATGAAAAACATACTTTTTGCCCTATAAAGTACACGATAAAACCCTTTCTTTGAAAATAGATGTGTACTTTTTTAGGTGACGCCCCCAAAAGTACACATCTATATAAAGGGAAAAACAGAAACCAGAAATAATGGATTCTGTAATATCCAAAAAAGATCAAAATACAGGTCTGGCTATCTGGTGGTCTAATGTCCTAGATATACCAGTAATACAGAAATATCGTGAGACACCGGAAATACGGGATGCCTGACCGATGGAAAGCGGTCGGAACTGCTTTAATTTCTGCACAGCTTCGATTCGCAGGCTCGGAACAGCATCATAATCGATATCTGCCGGTATTTTCCTGGTTTCAAGCTTCTTAAACTGTTCTACCTGTTTTAACTGGCGTTTGATATAACCTTCATATTTGATGTTGATATCAATTTGTTCCATAATCTCCCGGCTGAAGCTTTCTGTCCGCATATGGTCGATAGGTTCGAGAAGCTTGTAATTCAGCTCAGGACGCTTAATAAGCTCAGCAAGTGTAGATCCTGAAGTGAGAGGTGTACTGCCGCAATTTGTGAGAAAATCCGTGATTTCCTGGGAAGTTCCAACGTTGGTATGCTCAAGCCTGTGGATCTCCTTGCGGATGATTTCTTCTTTGTCTAACAACATCTGGTATCTCTCGTCTGAAATAAGCCCTATTTTGTGCCCTATTTCGGTTAGTCTCTGATCGGCGTTGTCCTGGCGCAGGAGTAACCGGTATTCGGCACGTGAAGTCATCATACGATATGGTTCGTGGCTTTCTTTTTGTAACCAGATCATCGATCAGAACACCGATATAAGCCTGGGAACGGTCTAAAATTAACTGTTCTCTTCCAAGAACCTCCAGTGCGGCATTGATTCCGGCAATAAGTCCCTGGCGGCTGCTTCTTCATATCCCGAACTTCCGTTGAACTGACCACCGCTGAACAAACCATGAATAGATTTGAACTCAAGTGTCGGATGAAGCTGTCTTGCATCGATACAGTCATATTCAATTGCGTAAGCATTTTTAACTATTTTTGCGTGTTCAAGACCAGGAACACTTCTGTACATTTTATATTGAACATCCTCTGGAAGTGAACTTGACATTCCGCCGATGTACATTTCATTGGTTTCCAGACCTTCTGGTTCAATGAACACCTGATGCCGTTCTTTATCGGCAAATTTTACAATTTTGTCCTCGATAGACGGACAATAACGTGGTCCGGTGCCTTCGATCATACCAGAATAAAGTGGGGAACGATCCAAGTTTTTACGGATGATCTCATGGGTTGTAGGATTGGTATAGGTAAGCCAGCAGGAAGCCTGTTCAATCTGCACATCTTCTGGATCTGTTGTGAACGAAAAAGGTACGACCCTCTCGTCGCCGAATTGCTCTTCCATTTTGCTGAAATCAATCTTTGCGCTTGTCGATACGTGCCGGTGTACCGGTTTTGAAGCGGTACATCTTAATACCGAGCTCCTTCAGACAGTCGGTCAGATAATTTGCTGCCTGCAGCCCGTTTGGACCGGTATGCGTGCTGACATCACCGTAAATGCATCTTGCCTTCAGGTAGGTTCCGGTACACAGTACAACGGCCTTGCAGCGGTATATAGCGCCAGAATAGGTCTGAACGCCCGTTACAGAACCATCTTCCACAAGGATATTGACGACTTCACCTTGCCGGATCTCCAGGTTCTCCTGGTTTTCCAGCGTCTGTCGCATGGTATTGCTGTATTTGTTCTTATCTGCCTGGGCGCGCAGGGAATGAACGGCAGGCCCTTTAGATTTATTCAGCATCTTTGACTGAATAAATGTCTTGTCGATGTTCTTTCCCATTTCACCGCCGAGCGCATCCAGCTCACGTACCAGGTGTCCCTTTGAGGTACCGCCGATATTCGGGTTGCATGGCATCATGGCGATACTTTCTACACTTACGGTGAAAACAATCGTTTTCAGACCGAGTTTTGCGCAGGCAAGGGCGAGCTTCGCAGCCGGCATGTCCCGCACCAACTACAACGATGTCGTATGCGTCTTTATTTTCCCATACAGAATTTGCTGAATATTTCATTTACTAAATCTTCTCCTATCGTCTCTCCGGTAATGCTTCCCAGAGATTCATATGCATCCATTAAGTCAATTGTGAAAAAGTCTTCCGGCATCTGGTTTTCAATGCTCTCTTCTACCTTTTTCAGGCTGGAAAGTGCATCGGCAAGAGCTGTTTTGTGCCGGATATTGGTGATATAAACCTCATCGTTAAATGAGATATCACCGTGATAAAACATCTCTTTTTAAAGTAGATTCCAGTTCATGGATCCCAGTCTCCTCTTTTGCGGAAATATCGATCATTGGCTTAGTTATCAACGTTTCTAATGCCTTTTTATCAACAACTGTGGATAAGTCACTCTTATTCAGCAGGATCACAGCTTTCTTATCCCGGATCATCTCGATGATCTCGTGATCATTTTCATCAAGAGGTCTGGATGCATCGACCACATAGATGATCAGATCGGCTTTTTCTGCATTTTCTTTTGCTTTATCCACACCGATCTTCTCTACGATATCAGAGGTATCGCGGATTCCGGCGGTATCCATGATGTTTAAAGAAACGCCCTGAAGCTGGATATTTTCCTCCAGAACATCTCTTGTGGTTCCGGCAATCTCGGTTACGATTGCCTTTTCTTCGCCTACCAGAACGTTCATCAGAGAGGATTTCCCGGCGTTTGGTTTCCCGACGATAACCGTCTTGATGCCTTCTTTGATGATACGTCCGTCATCGGCAGTATCCAGAAGACACTGGATTTTCTCTTTCGCAGATCCTTTACGACGCCCAGGAGACTGTCACCATATCCGTCTACGCTGATATGCTCTGGATCATCCAGTGCACTTTCGATAAAAGCGGTATGGTAAAGGATTACTTCACGGATTTCTTTAATCTTATTGTGGACAAAGCCTTTCAACTGGTTTACCGAGCTTTGTAGTGCATAGTCATTCTTGGAGCTGATGATATCGATCACGGCTTCGGCCTGTGACAGATCCATTCGGCCGTTCAGAAAAGCCCTTTTGGAAAATTCACCCGGTTCAGCAGGTCTTGCACCGTATTTGATCACGGTTTCAAGTATCTTTCTTGTGACAAATACACCGCCGTGACAGTCGATTTCCACAGTATCTTCACCGGTGTAGCTGTGCGCCACGCATTAAAAGAACCAGCACTTCATCAATCGTCTGCTCTCCGTCCATGATATAGCCATAGTGAATGGTATGGCTTTTTGTTCGGACAGAAGCTTCGGTCTTTTGCCTTTGTAAATTTTGTCAATAATAGAAAACGCATCTTCTCCGCTGAGACGCACGATTCCGATTCCGGAATTAGTCATTGCTGTGGAGATTGCTTTGCGATTGTGTCTGTTTTAAATCCCATTTTATTGCTTCCTTCTATACTTTTGTAATAAATGCGATGTTATCATTTTACCCCGAAAGCTGTCAAAATGGAAGTGCCTATTGTGAAGAGTAGAAAAAAACCGTGTTACTGTTCACAGTACCTGTGACCAGCAATGCATCTCGCCATTTTAAATCGCCTTTGGCGATGGGCGAGATGCCATTCAAGATAAAACGTGCATCCTCCGTGCCAATCAGCGTAGTGATTGACACGGGAGTGAATAAAAAACCGCACCATTAAATGACTGTGGTTTACTGTGAACGATTCAGTTATAACGGTGTATGCAACCAATTTGCGTTACTGTTTAACGGCGGTTCGGTGTTACAACAACACGTCTGTATGGTTCTTCGCCCTCGCTGTGGGTAGAAACTCTGTCATCAGCCTGCAGAGCGGAATGGATGATTCTTCTTTCATAAGGATTCATCGGCTCCAGTGAGATCGGCTTTCTGCTTCGTTTTACTTTGTAAGCGATATTCTTTGCGAGATTTTCAAGAGTCTGTTTTTCTTCTTTTGCGGTAGTCTTCTGTGTCGAGTTTGACACGTACATAACCATCCTGTGACTTGTTGGCTACACGGTTGGTGAGGTACTGGAGAGAATCCAATGTCTGTCCACGCTTACCGATCAGGATACCCATGTTGTCACCGCTCATCTCAATTGCAAGAGCACCTTCTTCATCAATGGAGGATACGATAGTTACTTCGCCCATTCCCATTGCCTGAAGAACTTCCTGTAAGAATTTCTCACAGATCTTCTGTGTAGCTTCTGTTACAACGGCTACATGAAGTTCTTTCTTTTCTTCATAAACCGGAGCTGCTGCTGTTACGGCAGAGGCTGTTTCTGTTTTGTTTTCTTTTTACAAATTCTTTCTTAGGCTCTTTTTTGAAGTCCTTTTTCGAATCTTTTTGTATTCTTTGTGTTCTTTGTACTCTTTACGTTCTTTGTGTCCAACGAATTCCTTGCGGTCTTTTCGGAAATCCTTCTTGAATTCTTTTTTTGATCTCTTCCGGTTTGATTTCTTCGGCTTTGATTTCTTCTGTTACAGTTTTTTTGATACGGGCACGGATAACTGCCTGACGGCTTCCGATTCCGAGGAAGCCTGCACTTCCTTTTTCAATTACGTCATATTCCATCTGATCGCTGGCAACGCCAAGCTGAATGGAAGCCTCTGTAATCGCATCATCTAAAGTTTTTGCTGATACTGTGATCTCATTCATTTAACTTGTCCCCCTATTTATTGCCTTCGTTAAAACGCTTTACAAGGTTCGCTTTGTCTGCAAGGCTTCCGGCCTTTGCATTTTCATTTTTCTTCTTTGCTTCTTCGAGCTTTTTCTTCAAGTTCTTTTGTCTGAGCAGCTGTTCTTACCGGCTCATGAATGTTTTTCACGTTCTTATGAGCCATTTTGTTTACATTGCTTGCATCCACTTCGTTTTTGTTCTTGCGTTTTTCAGCAGCTTTTTTTCCATATTCTCTTTGATCAGTTCATCCATCGGAATCTTATTCAGATGTTTGTTGATAAAGAACTGCTGTACCATACGGACAACGGCACTTGCAACCCAGTAGATTCCAAGACCTGTAGGTAATGTGAAACACATAAATACAGATACAAGAGGAAGGGTAACGTTCATTGTCTTCATGGTTGAAGCCATCTGGTCAGCCTGCGGATTGTTCGTAACTGCAGTTGTCTGCTGAGAAAGCTTCACGCTCAGGTATTGGGAAAGTCCTGAAAGGACAGGAATCAGCACTGCCATGATCACAATTCCCCATGCGCCGGCTTTACACCGTTGCTAATGAGGTTCATAGGAGTTTCCGCAATGTTAAGTCCAAGGAAGTTATTCATGGACTTTAATGTATCGACGGTGCTGTCGATCGTAGGCTGCAGATCCGGAAGCTTCTTGCCGAGAGTTTCCCAGGTTGAAGTCTGGAATTTGTACAGTACGTCGATCAGTACGTTTTTATCAGAGTAATCATATTTGGAGGCGGACATAAGGATCGGTTTTGCTTCGCCGATCTTTTCCATGACCTTCTGCCATCCATCCTGTGCCATGATAGAGGTAAGAATCGGTGTGTATACCGCTTTAACCTGTCCAACATAAGCAGGGATGTTGCGGATTACATAGTACATTGCCCAGAGAATTGGGAACTGGATAAACATACTTAAGCATCCGCCGGTCGGTGATACTCCGTATTTTTTTCATAAACCAATTGTGTTTCTTCCTGCATCTTCTGCATGGAAGCCTGATCATTTTTTCCTTTGTACTTTGCTGAACCTTCTGGAGCTCAGGGTTCATTGCGCGGACATCTTGGAAAATTTCTGTTGCTTGATGGTGAGCGGCATCAGTAAAGTGTAGATGACAATTGTCAAAAGAATAATACATACACCCAGGTTGTGAATGCCGATTAAATCCATTACCCGGTAAATACCATCCATGATCTTACCGAGCAGCCAGGCAGCCTGTCCGATGATCGGTGTGCTGACCTGTGTCATTAAAATTCCTGTCATAACCTTTCCTCCATAAACATTTCCGTCCCGGTGTTTGGACGGCTCATAGGTTAGTTAAGGCACCGGATCATATCCACCTTTGGCGAATGGATTGCATCTGAGGATTCTCCATACGGTCAGAAGGCCTCCTTTAAACGCACCGTATTTTTCAATGGCCTCCAAAGCATATTCTGAGCAGGTTGGAATGTAAATACAGTGGGTATATACCTTCATAGGTGATAAATATTTTCTGTAAAAACGAATCAAATATAATAATATCTTTTTCATAATTTCAGTGCCTCGTAGTGTATATCCGTCTTCTCGATATACTGAACTGGCTAATTGCAGTCCGAATAAATGTGATGAAGTTTGCCCAGATGGATGAGAGCGCTTTCAATCTCATGGTATGACCGGTCTTTGGCGGTCGTCCTTGCGATGATCACGATATCATATCCACATTGGAACTGTTCTTCGTGTAACCTGTAACTCTCACGGATCAGCCTTGTTAAATGATGTCTTATGATGCTGTTCCCAACTTTTTGCTGACGGAAATTCCGACGCGGTTGCGTCCGAGATCATTCGCCAGGAGATACATTACAAGGTACTTGTTACCATAAGGTTTTCCCTTTCTGTATACAGACTGGAAATCCCTGTTTTTCTTCAATGATTCGGAAAATTTCATACTTTATTCTCCCGATTTACATAAATTTGCATAGAAGAAAAGGCCACATATATGTGACCTATGCTGATAATACTTTTCTTCCTTTTTGCTCTTCTTCTTTGCAAGAACTTTTCTTCCACCTGCTGTGGCCATTCTTGCTCTGAATCCATGAACTTTCGCTCTGGAACGTTTCTTTGGCTGGAATGTCATCTTCATTGATATCCACCTCCTATCGATTTCTTCTTATATGAATAGAAGCTTATTTACGTTTTTAAGACATCATACTTCATTATAATCAAAAAAGCTGTCTCCGTCAAGCAGTTTTAATAAAGTTTCGACCCTTATTTTAAGGAAATTATGAATAAGTTTATGGTTTTTGATTGATTCTGAAATCGTTTTAAGGTAGAATATAAAGAGTATGATTATGCTTATTTTGAAGATGAATGGGGCAGGAATATGGACGTCATAAAAGAAAAATGGGAAGAGATCATTCAAAAGCTGAAAGTAGAATATTTTCTATCGAACATTTCTTTTGAAACGTGGATACGCCCGCTGGAGGTATATGAGATCAGAGGTAACACTCTGTATCTTACCGTTAATTTTAAGGCGAGCATCGAACACATTCAGAATAAATATCTTCTTCCGCTTAAAGTATGCATCGCGGAAGTTACCGGGACAGAGTATCAGATTAAGTTTATTCCCAGAGATCTGCCGCGCGAGCGCAGCGCAGATATCTGGAGAAGACTGCGCCCGTAAAAAGAGAAGACACATAAGCATAAAGAAGTAAGCCCGATAGCTGAAAAAGCGAATCTGAATCCGAAGTATACGTTTGATACCTTTGTGGTAGGAGGGAATAATAATTTTGCACATGCCGCATCGCTGGCAGTTGCCGAATCTCCCGGTGAGGTTTACAATCCTCTGTTTTTATATGGTGGGGTAGGACTTGGCAAGACCCATCTGATGCATTCGATCGCACACTACATACTGGACCGGGAACCATCGAAGAAAGTCCTGTATGTGACAAGTGAGACATTTACCAATGACCTGATCACGGCGATCCGCAACGGAAAAACCGGCAACGATCTGGCGATGAATGCATTCCGCGATAAGTACCGCAATAATGACGTACTTCTGATCGATGACGTACAGTTCATTATCGGCAAAGAAAGTACACAGGAAGAATTTTTCCATACGTTCAATCATCTGCACAATGCCGGAAAGCAGATCGTCATTTCCAGCGACAAACCGCCAAAGGATATGACGACACTGGAGGCGCGTCTGCGGACAAGATTTGAATGGGGACTGATCGCAGATATTTCGGTGCCGGATTACGAGACACGTATGGCGATTCTTTACAAGAAAATAGAACTGACCAACTGGAAAGATATCAGATTCCGGATGAGGTGATCCAGTATATTGCGATGAACATCAAGACCAATATCCGGGAACTGGAAGGCTCACTTAACAAGCTGATCGCATTATACCGGATCGGTGGAAGAAAGAACTTTGATGTTTCTCTGGCGGCAGAAGCACTGAAGGATATGATCGCACCGGACGATAGCCACAAGGTGACGCCGGAGCTGGTTCTGGATGTTGTCTCCGATCATTTTAATGTTTCCGTTTCTGAACTTAAGGGAAGTCGGAGAAATGCAAGAACGGCCGGAGCCAGACAGATCGTGATGTACCTGTGCAGGCAGATGACGGATGCGTCTCTTCAAAGTATCGGTGATCTGCTCGGAGGGCGTGACCATTCCACTGTGAACCACGGTGTGGACAAGATTGCCCGGGATGTGGAAAAAGATGAGACTTTGAGAAATACGATCGAGATCATTCAGAAGAAAATCAGCCCGCTGTAGAAAAGTTTTCCATGATCTGCCAGGGAAGAAAAAGAACTGTCCACGGACTTGTCAAAGCCTTAAATCCTTTTGAATCAAGGCCTTAAAGTACTTGTCCACAATTCAACAGACACTACTAAGATAACTACGGATTTGTTTTATATAAATATATATTTTGCGCGTCGAAAGGAGTTTTACACATTATGAAAATCAGATGTCTTAAATCAGATCTTGTGAAAGGGGTCAGCATTGTATCAAAGGCTGTTCCGACAAAGACAACCATGCCGATCCTGGAATGCATTCTGATAGATGCAACTACAGATATTATCAAACTTACAGCGAACGATATGGAGCTTGGGATCGAGACTGTGATCAGAGGGCAGATCGATGAGAAGGGAATGATCGCACTGGATGCGAGGATTTTCTCAGATATCGTAAGAAAGCTTCCTGATAATGAAATCGTGATTGAAAGTGGAGTGAACTTTCAGACGCTCATTACCTGTGAAAAAGCAAAATTCAATATTTCCGGTAAATCCGGTGAAGATTTTTCTTATCTGCCGTATATTGAGAGAGAAAATCCGGTTTCCATTTCCCAGTTCACACTGAAAGAAGTGATCCGCCAGACCATTTTCTCAATTGCAGACAACGACAGCAACAAACTGATGACAGGAGAACTCTTCGATATGAACGGGGATATTCTGAAAGTGGTATCTCTTGACGGACACCGTATCTCCATTCGTAAGATCCAGCTGAAGGAATCTTATGAACCGAAGAAGATCGTGGTTCCGGGAAAGACCCTGATCGAAGTCAGCAAGATCCTTTCAGGTGAAGCAGACAGCGAAGTGAGACTGTATTTCACAGCCAACCACATTGTATTTGAATTTGATGATACCGTTGTAGTATCCAGACTGATTGAAGGAGAATATTTCCGTATCGAGCAGATGCTGTCCAATGATTATGAGACAAAGGTAAGAATCAATAAAAGAGAACTCCTGAACTGTATTGACCGTGCTACACTTCTTGTCAAAGAAGGAGATAAAGAAGCCGATCATCATCAACATTCAGGATGAAATGATGGAACTTAAGATCAAGTCAGAGAAGGGTACGATGGATGAAGAGATTATGATCACTAAAGAGGGAAAAGACCTCTTGATCGGCTTCAATCCGAAGTTCCTCATTGACGCACTTCGTGTCATTGATGACGAAGAAGCAGATCTTTACTTTATGAATGCAAAGGCTCCTTGCTTTATCAAGGATGAAGGAGAAAGCTATGTATACCTGATTCTTCCGGTGAACTTCAGTGGAGCAGTATAGGAATTTAGAGAGGACAAAAATTATGGAGACAATCAAACTCAGAGATGAATTTATCAAGCTTGGTCAGGCACTGAAAGCAAAAGGTCTTGTAGGATCCGGTGTGGAAGCCAAGGAAGTCATTACAGAAGGTCTGGTAAAGGTTAATGGAGAAGTAGATACCAGACGTGGTAAAAAAATTATATGACGGCGACGTTGTTACATTTAACGGAGAAGAGATCAAGATTGAAAAATAGGCTGGCACAGGTATGATTATCAAATCATTAAAATTAAAAGATTACAGAAATTATGAAATATTAAATATTGAATTTGATCATGCCACGAATATTTTTTACGGTGATAATGCGCAGGGCAAGACGAATATCCTGGAAGGGGTGTATTTGTCGGGAACCACGAAGTCTCACAGGGGACGAAGGACCGGGATCTGATCCGATTCGGGCAGGATGAGGCTCATATTGAGACTGTCATTGAGAAAAATGGCGTTCCATGGCAGATCGATATGCACCTGAAGAAGAACAGTCCGAAAGGGATTGCGATTAACAAGGTCCCGATCCGGAGGGCGAGTGAGCTTTTCGGTCTGACGAATTTTGTGTTTTTCTCGCCGGAGGATCTGAACATTATTAAAAATGGTCCGGCGGAGAGGAGAAGGTTCATGGACCTGGAGCTCTCACAGCTTGATAAGGTGTATCTTAGCGACCTGGCAAATTATAACCGCACACTCAATCAGCGGAACCGTCTGCTGAAGGATGCCTATTACAGAGATGATATACTGGACACACTGGATGTATGGGATATGCAGCTGGTTCAGTATGGAGAAAAGATTATTCAGAGAAGGCTCCGGTTTATCGAGGAGGTCAATGCGATAATCGGAGACATTCACCATAAACTGACGGGAGGCAGGGAAAGGATCGGCCTTTCGTATGAACCTGGATGCGGAGCGCTTTCACTTGAGGCGGCGCTTGAGAAGAACAGGGAGCGCGATATCAGGATGAAGAGTACCTCGGTGGGACCTCACCGGGATGATATCTGTTTTATGGCAGGTGGGATCGACATCCGCAGATTCGGATCGCAGGGGCAAAGAGAGGACAGCGGCACTTTCGCTGAAACTGTCTGAGATCGAGCTGGTACGGCAGATCATAAAGGATACGCCGGTCCTTTCTTTGCTTGACGATGTGTTGTCTGAACTTGACAAACACAGGCAAAACTATTTATTAGACAGTATTCATGATATACAGACAGTCATTACATGTACAGGGGTGGATGAATTTGTAAATCATAGATTTGATGTCAATAAAGTATTTCATGTTCAGAACGGACATGTATCAAAAGAGAATTAGGAGGATCAATATGAGTGCAGAATATGGAGCAGACCAGATCCAAATATTGGAGGGGCTGGAAGCAGTAAGAAAAAGACCGGGTATGTATATTGGAAGCACTTCTTCAAGAGGACTTCACCATCTTGTCTATGAGATCGTTGACAACTCGGTGGATGAAGCGCTTGCAGGATACTGCGATCATATCCAGGTGTTCATCAATCCGGATAATTCCATTACGGTTATTGATAATGGACGTGGTATTCCTGTGGGGATCAACCATAAAGCCGGCATCCCTGCGGTGGAAGTGGTATTTACCATTCTGCATGCGGGCGGTAAATTCGGCGGTGGGGGATACAAGGTATCCGGCGGACTTCATGGAGTAGGTGCATCGGTCGTCAATGCGTTGTCTGAGTGGCTGGAAGTTGAGATCTGCCACGAAGGGAAGGTGTACAGACAGAGATATGAAAAAGGACATGTTGTTTACAAGCTGAAGGTTGTAGACGAATGTGATCCGGAAAAGACGGGAACAAAGGTAACCTTCCTTCCGGATGAAACTATTTTTGAAGATACAGTATTTGATTATGATACGTTAAAACAGAGATTCCGTGAGATGGCGTTCCTTACCAAGGGACTTCGCATCAGCCTGACTGATCTCCGGGATGAAGAACCGAAGGAAAGAGTGTTCCACTATGAAGGCGGTATCAAAGGAGTTCGTTCAGTACTTAAATCGCAGTAAGACTCCGCTTTACGAGCAGATCATCTACTGTGAAGGAACAAAAGATAATGTAGAAGTTGAAGTTGCAATGCAAAGCACAATGATTCCTATACAGAAAATACCTATGGTTTTGTAAATAATATCACAACACCGGAAGGTGGGAACCCATGTGGTCGGATTCAGAAATGCGATCACAAAGACCTTTAACGACTATGCGAGAAAGAACAAATTATTAAAAGACAGTGAGCCGAATCTTTCCGGTGAGGATATCAGGGAAGGTCTTACAGCAATCATCAGTGTTAAGATCGAGGATCCTCAGTTTGAAGGACAGACCAAGCAGAAGCTCGGTAACAGTGAAGCGAGAGGTGCTGTTGACAGTATCGTCAGCAGCCAGCTTCAGATCTTCCTTGAACAGAATCCTGCTATTGGAAAATCAATTGTTGAGAAGTCGGTTATGGCGCAGAGAGCAAGAGAGGCGGCCAGAAAGGCGAGAGATCTCACCAGAAGAAAATCCGCACTGGAAGGCATGTCACTGCCTGGAAAGCTTGCAGACTGTTCAGACAAAGATCCATCCAAGTGTGAGATCTACATCGTAGAGGGAGACTCTGCGGGAGGTTCTGCAAAGACAGCCCGTGACAGAGCGACCCAGGCGATCCCTGCCACTTCGTGGAAAGATCCTGAATGTAGAAAAGGCAAGGCTTGATAAAGTGTACGCCAATGCGGAAATCAAAGCCATGATCACCGCTTTCGGCACAGGGATCCATGATGATTTCGATATTTCCAAACTGAGATATCATAAGATCGTCATCATGACCGATGCCGATGTGGATGGAGCACATATCAGTACACTGCTTCTGACATTCCTCTATCGTTTCATGCCGGAGCTGATTAAACAGGGCTATGTATATCTGGCTCAGCCGCCGCTTTACAAGCTGGAGAAGAACAAGAAAGTCTGGTATGCATACAGCGATGAAGAACTGGCGAAGATCATCAGCGAAGTCGGACGTGATCAGAACAATAAGATTCAGCGATACAAAGGTCTGGGTGAGATGGACGCAGAGCAGTTATGGGATACCACAATGGATCCGCAAGCATCGAATCTTAAGAAGAGTGACAATGGACGATGAGACATCTTCCGAACTGGATCTTACCTTTACAACCCTGATGGGAGATAAAGTAGAACCAAGACGAGAATTTATCGAAGAGAATGCAAAATTTGTTAAGAACTTAGATATATAGGAGAATACCAATGGAAGATAATATTTTTGATAAAGTTCATGAAGTGGATATGAAAAAAAACCATGGAAGAGTTCTATATCGACTATGCCATGAGCGTTATTGCATCCCGTGCGCTTCCGGATGTCCGAGATGGCCTGAAGCCGGTTCAGAGGCGTGTTCTCTATTCCATGATAGAGTTGAATAACGGTCCTGATAAGCCGCACCGTAAATGCGCCCGTATCGTGGGTGATACCATGGGCAAGTACCACCCCCATGGAGACAGCTCCATTTACGGCTCCCTTGTTAATATGGCACAGGACTGGTCTACCCGTTACATTCTTGTAGACGGTCACGGTAACTTCGGTTCTGTGGACGGCGACGTCTTTGCTGCGCAATGCGATATACCGAGGCAAGACTTAGTAAGATTTCGATGGAAATGACAGCGGATATCAATAAAGACACCGTTGACTTTGTCCCCAACTTTGACGAGACAGAAAAAAAGAACCGACCGTACTTCCGTCAAGATTCCCGAACCTTCTGGTAAACGGAACCTCCGGTATCGCCGTAGGTATGGCGACAAATATCCCTCCACATAACTTAAGAGAAGTCATCGGTGCGGTTGTGAAAATTATTGATGACCAGATTGAAGATAAAGATGAGACCACGATCGAAGAGATCATGGAGATCATCAAAGGACCTGATTTTCCGACGGGAGCAACGATCCTTGGAACAAGAGGAATCGAAGAGGCTTACCGTACAGGACGTGGAAAGATCCGTGTGCGTGCGGTATCCAATATCGAGCCAATGCAGAATGGAAAGCACAGAATCGTAGTAACCGAGCTTCCATATATGGTCAACAAAGCCCGCCTGATCGAGAAGATCGCGGAGCTTGTAAGAGATAAGAAGATTGATGGAATCACAGACCTGAGTGACCAGTCAAGCCGTGAAGGTATGCGTGTCTGCATCGAATTGAGAAGAGATGTGAACCCGAATGTCGTTCTGAACCAGCTTTACAAGCATACACAGCTGCAGGATACATTTGGTGTGATCATGCTTGCATTGGTCAATAATGAGCCGAAGGTTATGAGCCTTCTGGAAATCCTGAACCATTATCTGAAACATCAGGAAGACGTTGTTACCAGACGTACCAAATATGAGCTGAATAAGGCAGAAGAACGTGCACACATCTTGGAAGGTTTGCTGATCGCCCTGGATAACATTGATGAGGTTATTAAGATCATCCGTGGATCCAAGACCGTACAGATTGCGAAAGCAGAGTTGATGAGCCGCTTTAACTTAAGTGATGCACAGTCCCAGGCTATCGTGGATATGCGTCTGAGAGCTCTGACCGGTCTGGAAAGAGAGAAGCTGGAAACAGAGTATGCAGAGCTTGAGAAGAAGATCGCAGAGTACAAGGCGATCCTCGCAGACAGAAAGCTTCTGCTTGGCGTAATTAAGAAAGAAATCCTTGTGATCTCTGAAAAATACGGAGATGACAGAAGAACAGCCATCGGATTTGATGAATACGACATTTCTACAGAGGATCTGATCCCGAGAGAAGATGTAGTGATCACCATGACCAAGATGGGATACATTAAGAGAATGAGCAACGATACTTTCAAGAGCCAGAATCGTGGCGGCAAGGGTATCAAGGGTATGCAGACTCTGGATGAAGACTATGTAGAAGAGCTGTTCATGACCAATACTCACCAGTATATTATGTTCTTTACCAATACCGGACGCTGCTATCGCCTGAAGGGATATGAGATTCCGGAAGCAGGAAGAACTTCCCGAGGTACAGCAATTATCAACATCCTTCAGCTTCAGCCGGATGAGAAGATCACAGCAATGATTCCGATCAAGGATTTCAAGGAAGGTGACTATCTGTTCATGGCAACCAAGAAAGGTCTTGTTAAGAAGACTCCGATCTAGGATTATGCAAATGTAAGAAAGACAGGACTTGTCTGCGATCACACTCCGTGAGGATGATGAACTGATCGAAGTTAAGATTACGGATGATGAAAGAGATGTTATTCTCGTTACGCAGTATGGTCAATGCATCCGTTTCCATGAATCTGATGTACGCTCAACCGGGAAGGACCTCTATGGGCGTTCGTGGTATGAATTTAAGTGACCGTGATGAAGTTGTTGCAATGCAGCTTGATGCGCAGGGTGAAGAGCTTCTGATCGTATCTGAAAAGGGTATGGGCAAGAGAACCCGCATGGAAGAATTCACAGCCCAGAACCGTGGTGGAAAAGGCGTGAAATGCTATAAGATCACAGAGAAGACCGGAAATGTAGTCGGTGCAAAGGCAGTAGGTCCGGATGATGAGATTATGATCATCAACACAGATGGTATCGTGATCCGTATGGAATGTGCGGGGATTTCCGTACTCGGAAGAATCACATCCGGTGTTAAACTGATCAATCTGAAGGAACACGAAGAAGTTGCAAGTATCGCAAAGGTACGCAGGGCTTCAGGTGAACTGGAGGAGAACGCAGAAGAGACTGCAGAAGAAGCAAATACAGAAGCAACTGCTGAGACGGTTGTAGAAGAGCAGACAGAAGAATAAAGATCTGAGCGAAAGTAGAAATACAGAAGCAGGATAAATCATAAAGAGACTGGACAGGGAATATGCAAATGCCTTGTCTGGTCTCTTGCTTTGTTTTATGAGGCTGCATGGAAAGAAATGTTATGGCATGGCTTGCGTTTGCTCTGGTAAAAGCCGGATTAAAAAAAAAGAAGCCCGGAAACGCTGCAAAGCAAACAGGCTTTCCGGACTTTGTAGAGGGGGCTGAATTATTATTTTGCCAGACTTCAAATATTCTGGCAGACGCCGTGCATCTTACTGTGCAACAGCTCCGAGTCTTTTGCGGATTTCAGGTCCGATGATCATGGCGATCACCATCTTGATAAGGTCCGCCGGGATAAATGGAATGACACATACTGCAAGGGCAAAGAGATACAGTGTAACCTGCCTGAATGCAGAACCATGCAGTTCCGAATGCATAGCAGATTGCAGTTCCAACGATCATTCCAAGAATCTGGATCCATCTCTGACTGAATTTGTCAATTACAATACCGGCAATGATTGCCATTGGGATGAAACCAATGATATATCCGCCAGTGGTCCGGCAAGCTTTCCGATTCCTCCGGTGAATCCGGAAAATACAGGAAGTCCTACAAGTCCGAGAAGAAGATAAAGGATATAGCTGACGGTTCCCTTCTTCCAATCCAGAAGATAAAGAGAAAGATAAATTGCAAAGTTGGTAAGTGAAATCGGCACCGGTCCGATCGGGATGGAAAGCGGTGCAAGAATGCAGGTGACAGCGGTCATAAGAGCTGTTACCGCCATTGCATAAGTATTGGTTGTACGAAGTGTCTGTGTGTTTCCCTGAGTCATGTTATGTACTCTCCTTTTAGAATGTTAATAATGTTCGGCGTGTCAATAAATTAAGCAGATTCGATCTCATATGTAAAACCGGCATCCGTAATCGTCCGGATCGTATCTTTGATTCCTTGACCATCTGCGGTCAGATAACCGGAAGCGAAGATGGAATCTACAACGCTGAGAAGCTTCTTTTCGTCACCTTTAAAATAAACCTCACGTCCGGCAAAGCACAACGGATATCTGACTGCGGAACCAGAAGTCTTGCAAGGCAGAGAACCTTCATGCAATACTCAGTTGTGAGTTCGGAAATATCGGCATCACCGAGCGGAGTTCCCGGAATTGGCAACAGGAAGTTGATCGGCAGAGCTTCCGGCTGGATTTCACGAAGCTCCAGAAGCATATCAACAACATCCTCTTTGCTTTCGCCCATTCCAATGATTCCGCCACTGCAGATTTCAAATCCAAGTCTCTGAAGCATTTTGATATTCTGAACATATTTGCTCAAAAGTATGGGTAGAACAGATGTGACTGTAGTAAGCCCGGCTGCTGTTCAGGTTGTGGTTGATCCGGTCGAGTCCGGCTTCTTTTTTAACATTAGAGCCTGTTTTTCAGTAAGAAATCCGATGGAACAGCAAAGGTGAGTTCCGTCTTCCTTCATCTTGCGGATCTTAGAAGCCAGTTCTTCAATCTCTTCGTCGGTGAATTTCATACCGCTGAGTCCGATGCAGTGTCTGGAAAGATGATGTTCATTTACAAAAGCATTATCTTTATATAACTTCTCATCAGCTACCCACTTATATTTGTCGATATCGGCTTTTGAACGACAGGATTGTGCACAGTAAGCGCAGTCCTGTGAGCAGTTACCGCCGCGGGCATTGGTAAGAATATGAATACTTACATGATTGCCCTTATATTTTCTGCGCAGTTTTTCAGCTTGTGCAATGAGCTGATCGAGTTCTTCGTCCGGTGTATTCAGGATTGCAATCGCATCTTCTCGTGAAAGCACCGGATCTGTAGTTGTTTCAATTTCAGAAATCATAAGTAAACCTTCCTTGGTAAAAAATATCAAATACATTTCACACTTTACCATGCAAAAGAAAGAATGTCAACTTAAAATTTTATAAGGTTAACAATTTGAGGTAATACAGGTTTATTTGAAGATGATTACATTGCAGATGAAAAAAACCATAGTATAATAAAAATCAGATTATGAAATGCAGGAGGAAAAACCAATGCGTACATTGAACGTGGAAGAGATTACAAAGAATGTAAAAGAAATGTGCATTGAGGCAAACCATTTCCTTTCAAAAGATATGGACATTGCGATGAAAAAATGCAGTTTCAACAGAGAAGTCACCACTGGGGAAAAAGATATTAAGCCAGCTTCAGGATAATCTGAAGATCGCCGGAAAAGATATGATTCCAATCTGCCAGGATACTGGAATGGCAGTCGTATTTCTTGAGATCGGACAGGATGTACATTTCGAAGGCGGCAACCTGGAAGATGCGGTAAATGAAGGGATCCGTCGGGGTTATGTTGACGGATATCTGAGAAAATCCGTTGTGAAAGATCCGATTCTCAGAGAGAATACAAAAGATAATACACCGGGAATCATTCATTATAAAATTGTTCCGGGCGATCAGGTGAAGATCAAGGTCGCACCAAAAGGCTTTGGAAGCGAAAATATGAGCCGTGTATTTATGCTGAAACCGGCAGACGGAATCGAAGGAGTAAAGGAAGCAGTTCTTACGGCAGTAAAAGATGCCGGCCCGAATGCCTGTCCTCCGATGGTTATCGGCGTGGGAATCGGCGGCACATTTGAAAAAATGCGCACTGATGGCAAAAAGAAGCACTTACAAGAGAAGTCGGAAGCCATTCAGACATTCCATATGTAAAAAGAACTGGAAGAAGAATTACTGGAGCGGATCAACAAGATTGGAATCGGACCGGGCGGACTTGGGGGAAGTACAACCGCGCTGGCTGTCAATGTCAACACTTATCCGACTCATATTGCCGGACTTCCGGTAGCTGTAAATATTTGCTGTCATGTTAACCGCCATGTGATCCGCACTATTTAATTTACCGGGGAATCCTGAAAAGACTTTCCGCGCCGAAGATATGTACTCGTGCGAAGATGAAGTATGTTACAAATGGTTTTTGCCCGGTGAGAGGATGTGTAATATTTAAAGGAAATGAAAAGAGGATAATTATGAATACAAATGTAGACGTAGACGCAATGCGAAAAGATGCGGTTGAGATTTTTCAGAAAGGGTTCGCCTGTTCAGAGTCGGTAATCTATGCAATCAAAAAGGGCTTTGATCTTGATCTGTCAGATGATGCGATCGCTATGTCATCCGGATTCCCGTGGGGGCTCGGAGATGGTGGCTGTATTTGTGGTGCGCTTGCAGGAGCAACCATGTGCATCGGCTATTTTTTCGGAAGAAGAACACCTGGAGATGAAGCCTTTTTGAAATGCCAGCGGCTGACGAAAGAGTTTCACGACGCATTTAAAGAACATTGCGGAGCAACCTGCTGTCGTGTGTTGACAAGAGGAAAAGAAAAAATTCTCCGGAGAGAAAAGCGCAGTGCATTAGTTTTGTAGACTTTACAGTTGAGAAACTGGCTGAAATTATTTTAAGAGAATTGTAAGACTCCTGTTAGTGGTTAAAAACGCCGCAAAGAGAATACAGAAAAAGAATCAGGAAGGAAAAGGATATGGAAAGACATATTACAGTTCCAGTAGCAAAGGAAGAAATACAGGATTTAAGAGCAGGAGATTATGTATATCTTACGGGAGTTATTTATACTGCCCGTGATGCTTTGCTCATAAAAGAATGGATGAAGTGCTTTCGGAAGGAAAAGAGCTTCCACTTGATATTAAGAATCAGATGATTTATTATATGGACCATCTCCGGCGAGAGAAGGAAGACCGATCGGCTCAGCATAGAATGGACCGACAACAGCAAGCAGGATGGACAAATATGCACCACGCCTTCTGGATCTGGGGCTTGGCGGAATGATAGGAAAAGGGAAAAGAAGTCAGGCTGTCCGGGATGCAATCGTGAGAAATAAAGCAGTTTATTTTGCAAAGCAGTCGGAGGAGCAGGCGCGCTTCTTTCAAAATGTATCAAAAGAGCAGATGTGATCGCATATGATGATCTTGGCACAGAAGCGATCCGCCGCCTGGAGATCGAAGACCTTCCGGCAATTGTTGTGATTGACTCCGAGGGCAATAATTTATACGAGACAGCCGTCAAAGAGTATGCGGAGGAATAGGGAATGAATTGTGTGAAAAGAATTGCACTTATGGTAATTCGGAATATTCTGCTTGTTCCGTTTATGTGGTGCAAGCTGTGTTACTATCCGCGCACGTAGACAAGTATCCGGAAATCACCCGATATAAGCTTCTGAAATATATTGTCAAAAGAGCCAATAAAGGCGGAAATGTAACAATCGAAGCATATGGAAAAGAAAACATCCCCAAAGAGGGAGGGTTTATGTTTTTCCGAATCATCAAGGGCTTTATGACGTACTCGCAATTGTTGATGCCTGCCCGCGTCCGTTTTCGGTGGTGGCAAAAAAGAAGTGGCAAATGTTCCACTTCTCAAGCAGACATTTAAATGTATGAAGGCCTACATGATCGACCGCGAAGATATCCGTCAGTCTATGCAAGTGATCATGGATGTTACAGAGGAAGTAAAGGAAGGACGCAACTATCTGATCTTTGCAGAGGGAACCCGCTCGAAGATGGGGAACAAGCTTCTTGAGTTTAAAGGTGGAAGCTTCAAGGCGGCAACAAAAGCGAAATGCCCGATCATACCGATTGCGTTGATCGATTCTTTTTAAACCGTTTGATACAAATAGTATCGCACCGGTAACGGTACAGGTGCATTTTCTGGAACCAATATATTATGAAGAATATCAAAAATGAAGACGACAGAGATCGCAAAAGAAGTAAAAAGAAGAATAGAAGAAACCATATCTGAATATGAACCAAAGGAAGCATAAAATAAAGATAAGGTAAAAAGGACAGACTCTTTGCTAGATATAGTGAAAAAGAGTCTGTTTTTCTATATATAGATAATTAGAAAACAAACTAAAAAAAAAGAAAAAATAATCGAAAAAACCGTTGACAGAAAAAGGGTTCTTAGGTATAATTATCAATGCGCTGTGAAGTTACATTAAAAGTATGTAAACACACAGTTAAATACAGACCTTGGATCGGGCTGAGGAGAAATACTCAAGAGGCCGAAGAGGCGCCCCTGCTAAGGGTGTAGGTCGGGAAACCGGCGCGAGGGTTCAAGTCCCTCCTTCTCCGTTTTGTTTGAAAATAACTTTTGAAAAAACTTCAAAAAAGTTATTGACAAGCAAGAAGATATATGATAATATATCAGAGTTGCTGTTTGAGAGATTCAAAAAAGCAACAAAAAATAATTTAAAAAGTTGTTGACAAACATGAAACACTTTGATATAATATAAAAGCTGTCGCATGAAACGGCAACAACAAAAAAAGAACATTGATAACTGAACAATAGACAACAAACCCTGAAAATTCTTTAAAGAGATTTTTCAAGAACGGACATCGAAAGATGTCGGACCAGAACAGTAAACAGGAACAGAATTGCCAAGCGATTCTGACCCGGATACAAACATTTTTAACGAGAGTTTGATCCTGGCTCAGGATGAACGCTGGCGGCGTGCTTAACACATGCAAGTCGAACGAAGCACTTTAACCTGATTCTTCGGATGAAGGTTTTTGTGACTGAGTGGCGGACGGTGAGTAACGCGTGGGTAACCTGCCTCATACAGGGGGGATAACAGTTAGAAATGACTGCTAATACCGCATAAGCGCACAGGGCCGCATGGCTCGGTGGGAAAAACTCCGGTGGTATGAGATGGACCCGCGTCTGATTAGGTAGTTGGTGGGGTAACGGCCTACCAAGCCAACGATCAGTAGCCGACCTGAGAGGGTGACCGGCCACATTGGGGCTGAGACACGGCCCAAACTCCTACGGGAGGCAGCAGTGGGGAATATTGCACAATGGGGGAAACCCTGATGCAGCGACGCCGCGTGAGTGAAGAAGTATTTCGGTATGTAAAGCTCTATCAGCAGGGAAGATAATGACGGTACCTGACTAAGAAGCTCCGGCTAAATACGTGCCAGCAGCCGCGGTAATACGTATGGAGCAAGCGTTATCCGGATTTACTGGGTGTAAAGGGTGCGTAGGTGGCAGTGCAAGTCAGATGTGAAAGGCCGGGGCTCAACCCCGGAGCTGCTTTGGAAACTATGCAGACTAGAGTGTCGGAGAGGTAAGTGGAATTCCCAGTGTAGCGGTGAAATGCGTAGATATTGGGAGGAACACCAGTGGCGAAGGCGGCTTACTGGACGATGACTGACGTTGAGGCTCGAAAGCGTGGGGAGCAAACAGGATTAGATACCCTGGTAGTCCACGCCGTAAACGATGACTACTAGGTGTCGGGGAGCAAAGCTCTTCGGTGCCGCAAACAAACGCAATAAGTAGTCCACCTGGGGAGTACGTTCGCAAGAATGAAACTCAAAGGAATTGACGGGGACCCGCACAAGCGGTGGAGCATGTGGTTTAATTCGAAGCAACGCGAAGAACCTTACCTGCCCTTGACATCCCGGTGACCGGCGTGTAATGACGCCTTTTCTTCGGAACACCGGTGACAGGTGGTGCATGGTTGTCGTCAGCTCGTGTCGTGAGATGTTGGGTTAAGTCCCGCAACGAGCGCAACCCTTATCTTCAGTAGCCAGCAATTCGGATGGGCACTCTGGAGAGACTGCCAGGGATAACCTGGAGGAAGGTGGGGATGACGTCAAATCATCATGCCCCTTATGGGCAGGGCTACACACGTGCTACAATGGCGTAAACAAAGGGAAGCGAAACTGTGAAGTCTAGCAAATCCCAAAAATAACGTCTCAGTTCGGATTGTAGTCTGCAACTCGACTACATGAAGCTGGAATCGCTAGTAATCGCGAATCAGAATGTCGCGGTGAATACGTTCCCGGGTCTTGTACACACCGCCCGTCACACCATGGGAGTTGGAAGCACCCGAAGTCGGTGACCTAACCGCAAGGAAGGAGCCGCCGAAGGTGAAGCCAGTGACTGGGGTGAAGTCGTAACAAGGTAGCCGTATCGGAAGGTGCGGCTGGATCACCTCCTTTCTAAGGAAGAAGAAGTAAGGAAAGTTCGTTGTCTATTGTTGAGTTATCAAAACTCAATGCTTCTGGTGCCGATGCGCTCAGGGGAAACACCCGTACCCATCCCGAACACGATGGTTAAGACCTGATCGGCCGATGGTACTGCACTGGACGGTGTGGGAGAGCAGGTGGCCGCCAGATTTTATAAAAGGAAGGGCTTATAGCTCAGCCGGTTAGAGCGCACGCCTGATAAGCGTGAGGTCGGTGGTTCGAGTCCACTTAAGCCCACTTCTAATTAAAAGATAATTGAATATGGGGGATTAGCTCAGTTGGGAGAGCGCCTGCCTTGCAAGCAGGAGGTCACGAGTTCGAATCTCGTATTCTCCACTAGGTTCGAAAAGAACCGCATGTACTTTGAAAACTGCATACAAAAATAAATCAATTCTCAAATAGAGAAAGACATCCGAGGTGATCATCACCGCAAGGTAATGATTAACTTACATCTTCGAGAAAACGAAGTAAAAAACGACCTGAAATACCAACGCATGCAACGCTATGCATGTGTAACCGGATCCCATTCCGTGGGAGAAGGGAGTTGGTTATGCTAGAAAGAGCGCAGGGTGGATGCCTTGGCACTAAGAGCCGATGAAAGACGTGATAAGCTGCGAAAAGCTTCGGGGAGGAGCAAATATCCATTGATCCGGAGATATCTGAATGGGGAAACCCGGCTGGACAGACTCCAGTCATCCATACGCCAATCCATAACGTATGGAAGGGAACCCGGTGAACTGAAACATCTAAGTAGCCGGAGGAAGAGAAAACAACAAGTGATTCTGTGAGTAGCGGCGAGCGAAAGCGGAAGAGCCCAAACCGGAATGCGTGCATTCCGGGGTTCGGACTGCGTAATTGATCTGATAAGTTTAGCAGAATGGTTTTGGGAAAGCCAGCCAGAGAGGGTGAAAGCCCCGTAAGCGAAAGACGAGCGAGCACGGCGGGATCCAGAGTACCACGAGACACGAGAAACCTTGTGGGAAGGAGCGGGGACCACCCCGTAAGGCTAAATACTCCTTAGTGACCGATAGCGTATAGTACTGTGAAGGAAAGGTGAAAAGGACCCCGGGAGGGGAGTGAAAGAGAACCTGAAACCTTGTGTTTACAAGCTGTGGAACCTCTTTATATGATGAACCGCGTACTTTTTGTAGAACGGTCCGGCGAGTTACGCCATCTGGCGAGGTTAAGTTCTTAAGGAATGGAGCCGAAGTGAAAACAAGTCTTAATAGGGCGTTAAGTCAGATGGAGTAGACCCGAAACCGGGTGATCTATCCATGTCCAGGATGAAGTTGCCGTAAAAGGCAATGGAGGTCCGAACCCACATCCGTTGAAAAGGGTGGGGATGAGGTGTGGATAGCGGAGAAATTCCAATCGAACCCGGAGATAGCTGGTTCTCCTCGAAATAGCTTTAGGGCTAGCCTGATGAGAGTCTTTTGGAGGTAGAGCACTGAATTCCCGCGGGGGCGTCAAAGCTTACCAAAGGATATCAAACTCCGAATGCCAGTAAGATGATTCATGGGAGTCAGACTGCACGAGATAAGTTGGGTAGTCAAAAGGGAAAGAGCCCAGACCTGCAGCTAAGGTCCCCAAAATGTGTGTTAAGTGGAAAAGGATGTGGATTTCAAAGACAACCAGGATGTTGGCTTAGAAGCGACCATACATTAAAAAGAGTGCGTAATAGCTCACTGGTCGAGAGGTCCTGCGCCGAAAATGTCCGGGGCTGAAACACACTACCGAAGCTCAGGAATTAACGTAGTTAATTGGTAGAGGAGCATTCTTAAAGGGAAGAAGCATTACCGTAAGGGGATGTGGACTGCTAAGAAGAGAGAATGCCGGAATGAGTAGCGAGAGCAAGGTGAGAATCCTTGCGGCCGAATATCCAAGGTTTCAGAGTAAAGCTGATCTGCTCTGGGTAAGTCGGGGGCCTAAGGTGAGGTCGAAAGACGTAGTCGATGGACAACAGGTTGAAATTCCTGTACTGCAGTATAACAGAACTGTGGGGACGCAGAGGGAGAGCACTAGCGGGAATGGAATCCCGTGGCAAGCGAGGTAGGAGTCGCGCTGGCAAATCCGCGTGACAATCCGAAGACGTGATGCATACCGAACAAAAGTAGGGAAATGTGTGAGCCAGCTGCCAAGAAAAGCCGCTATTGTTTGTACTGTACCCGTACCGTAAACCGACACAGGTAGGTGAGGAGAGAATCCTAAGGCCGACGGGAGAAGCATTGTTAAGGAACTCGGCAAAATGACTCCGTAACTTCGGGAGAAGGAGTGCCAGTGAGAGCTGGCCGCAGAGAATTGGCTCCAAGCAACTGTTTAGCAAAAACACAGGTCTATGCAAAACCGTAAGGTGAAGTATATGGGCTGACGCCTGCCCGGTGCTGGAAGGTTAAGGGGGGAGAGGTTAGCGCAAGCGAAGCTTTGAACTTAAGCCCCAGTAAACGGCGGCCGTAACTATAACGGTCCTAAGGTAGCGAAATTCCTTGTCGGGTAAGTTCCGACCCGCACGAAAGGCGTAATGATTTGAGCGCTGTCTCAACAATGCACCCGGTGAAATTGAAATACCAGTGAAGATGCTGGTTACCTGCGCCAGGACGGAAAGACCCCATGGAGCTTTACTCCAGCTTGATACTGGGATTCGATATTGTATGTACAGGATAGGTGGGAGGCGAAGAAGCATTGACGCCAGTTGATGCGGAGCCGCTGTTGGGATACCACCCTTGCGGTATTGGATTTCTAACCTGCACCCATGACCTGGGTGGGGGACAATGTCAGGCGGGGAGTTTGACTGGGGCGGTCGCCTCCGAAAGGGTATCGGAGGCGCTCAAAGGTTCCCTCAGAATGGTTGGAAACCATTCGAAGAGTGCAAAGGCAGAAGGGAGCTTGACTGTGACACCGACGGGTGGAACAGGTACGAAAGTAGGACTTAGTGATCCGGTGGTATAAAGTGGGATTGCCATCGCTCAACGGATAAAAGCTACCCTGGGGATAACAGGCTTATCACTCCCAAGAGTTCACATCGACGGAGTGGTTTGGCACCTCGATGTCGGCTCATCGCATCCTGGGGCTGGAGTAGGTCCCAAGGGTTGGGCTGTTCGCCCATTAAAGCGGTACGCGAGCTGGGTTCAGAACGTCGTGAGACAGTTCGGTCCCTATCCGGCGTGGGCGTAGGATATTTGAGAGGAGCTGGCCTTAGTACGAGAGGACCGGGCTGGACTGACCTCTGGTGTACCGGTTGTTCCGCCAGGAGCATGGCAGAGTAGCCAAGTCAGGAAGGGATAAACGCTGAAGGCATCTAAGCGTGAAGCCCCCCCTCAAGATAAGATATCCCATCTCAAGAGTAAGACCCCTTGAAGAGTACGAGGTAGATAGGTCAGAGGTGGAAGTACAGCAATGTACGGAGCTGACTGTTACTAATCGGTCGAGGGCATGACCAAGAAGGTAAAGAAGGACAGGGTAAGGAAGAATGGATGGAGTGGGAAAGATTGCTTCGGTGGTTCGAATCCACCTCCGCCCATTGCATATTTAGAAAAAATGTGCTATAATGAGATATCATCGCGGGATGGAGCAGTCTGGTAGCTCGTCGGGCTCATAACCCGAAGGTCGTAGGTTCAAATCCTGCTCCCGCAACTCACACATTAGTGTGTATGCCCAGATAGCTCAGTCGGTAGAGCAGAGGACTGAAAATCCTCGTGTCACTGGTTCGATTCCGGTTCTGGGCACTGTCTTCGAAAGAAGGCAAGCTGTATAACAGATGGAGCATTAGCTCAGGTGGTAGAGCACTTGACTTTTAATCAAGTTGTCCGGGGGTTCGAATCCCCGATGCTTCATGATTTAGAAGATGTAAATCCTGTATAAATTGGGTTTACATCTTTTTTCGTTTTATAGAAAATTTAATATGCACCAAGTAAATTTTTTGCTAGTAAAATAGAATGATACCAGGGTCAAAAGGTCAGAAAGCCGATGCAAGCTTGCCTGCAAGAGGATTTTTGACATCTTGACCCCAACATCATAGAATTTGATAAGAGGGAGCAGGATATGAAATCAGCAAACAGAATTAGAAAAAAAATTTGATGAGTATCAATCGAAGAAGCTATCCAGCTTACAAAGATTTGAGAGGAAGCTATCAGTTTCAGGGATACCAGCTCAATATTGATCATGTACAAGGAGATCCATTTGCTTCTCCGTCAAAGCTGAGTATTCAGGTGAAGAAAATCCAGGCGAGATTTCCAGAAGAATATTATAAAGAAGAACACAGAAGAATTGCGCTTCAGGATTATCTGACAAGACAATTCGGAAAAGCTGTTTCAAATTTATTTTCCAGGCAAAGGGTTCCGGGAAAAGTGGATTGATTGGGATAAGCCGCTGTGGACAGGAGGTTCTGGACAGGACTGCATTTGAAATTAAGGATGGAGATCTTCTGGTACGGTTTGAAGTTGGATTTCCGGCAAATGGACGGACGATCAATGCATTTGAACTGAGGAAGATTTTGTTTGAGTATCTTCCGGAAATAGCTGACAGATCTTTATATTATAAGAACCTGAATCAGCAGGAAGTGAAAAAAAAGTGTATAGAACTTGCGGAAGATCAACATTATATAAGAAGAGAACTGACAAAGCGGAGACTTATTGCATTTGTGGCAAATGGTTCTATACTGCCAAGAGAAAGCGGTGTATCACAGAAGCCTATGAAAGGTGCAATTGCTTTTGAAGCACCGGAAAGTATGGAAGTAGAGATGGAACTTCCACACCGGGGTAAAATAAAAGGAATGGGAATCCCGGAAGGAATTACTTTGATCGTGGGTGGAGGATATCATGGAAAATCAACACTTCTGAAGGCACTCGAGCAGGGAATTTACAATCACGTCGCCGGAGATGGAAGAGAATACGTGATTACTTCGGATACTGCGATGAAGATCCGGCCGAGGACGGAAGATGTGTATCCCATATCAATATTTCACCGTTTATCAATGATCTGCCGAATAAGAAAGATACAGTAAATTTTTCCACAGAGGATGCCAGTGGTTCGACTTCGCAGGCTGCAAATGTGGTAGAAGCGGTACAGTCAGGTGCAAAATGTCTTTTGATCGATGAAGACACCTGTGCGACGAACTTTATGGTCAGGGATGAGCTGATGCAGGCTGTTGTATCCGGCGAACAGGAACCGATTACACCATTTACTCTTCAGGCAGGTAACCTGTATCAAAAGCAGGGAATTTCTATTATTCTGGTGGCCGGAAGTTCTGGATCTTATTTTTACATTGCTGATCATGTCTTTGCAGATGGATAATTACCGAACGTACGATATCACAGAAAAAGTGAAAACGGTGATTGGTGAAAAAAGTGAGACCGGAGAGAAAAAGGTTTCGGTTGATGTAGCTGTCTTATTTGATAAAGATCATCACAGAAGCTTAAAGGCCGGAAAAATGGAAAAAGAAGAGAGATCAGGTGAAGATAAAACAGTTTGGTAAAGATTCATTTTCTATTGGAAGAAAATGTGGATCTGAAATATGTAGAACAAATCCTGGATGCAGAACAGACAACGGCATTAGCGTACTGCCTGAAGAATCTGCTGGAAGAAATGGAACGGAAGGAACAGGATGTTGATCTTTGCGTGGAAAAGCTCTGGAGTCAGATTAAGAAGCAGGGTCTGGCATCCCTTTGCAAAGGAAGTTATCTTTCTGTAGCGATGGCACAGATCCGTAAACAGGATATTTACGCATGTCTGAACAGATATCGGGGATTTATTAGATAAGATTAAAGAATTTGGAGGAGAAGATCCGTGAGGAGATGGAAGAAAATTTTAAGTGCGTCGCTGGTGGCAGTGATGGTTGGAAGTCTTGGAATGACCGCATTTGCAGAAGATACGTCAGCAAATGAACCAATTGATACAACGGTCAGCAATTATAATCTGACAGAGGAAGAAACTTCCGGAAAAAATCAAGAAGAAATTAAAGCCCCTGCAAAGAAGAGAAAATCGATGAAGTAACACAGCAGGCATATGATATGAAGATTGCCAGCAATGAGCTGGAGAACTGGCCGGAAGGAACCGGCTACTTACGGAGAGGCTGGGATTGTCATGGAGGCAAAAAGCGGTGCGATCCTTTATGCGAAAAAACATTGACGGAAAGGCTTATCCTGCCAGTATTACAAAGATTTTAACGGCACTTGTCGCATTGGAAAACGGCAATCTTGATGACAAGATCACGATTACACAGAATAGTGTGGATTGTGTAGCAGAGGGGGGATGCTTATATCGGAATGATCGCGGGGAGGAAATTTCTTTAAATGATGCGCTTCACGCACTTCTGATGGCATCTGCAAATGAAGTTGCTTATGCGATTGCTGAAAATGTGGGTGGTTTAGGATATGATGGCTTTGTTGCAAAGATGAATGAACGCGCAAAAGAGCTGGGAGCAGTAAATTCTGATTTTGAAAATCCGAATGGGCTGAATGCGCAGAACCATTATACGACGGCACGTGATATGGCACTTATTACACAGGAACTGCTTGAAAATCATGAAGAATTCAAGACGATTGCCCAGACACAGCAGTATACGATCGGTGCAACTAATCTGGTAAATCAGGCGAGAACCTTTCAGCAGAGTGATATGATGTTTTACGAGGGAAACGATTATTATTATCCAAAGACAATAGCCGGAAAAACCGGTTATACAGATGAAGCACTCAACACGTTGGTATCCTGTGCGCGGCGGATGATAATCTGGAGCTGATCAGTGTTGTCTTGAAGACACATGGGAAAAATGTATACCCAGACTCCATCAATTTACTGGAGTATGGATTTAATAATTTCGCAAAATATACGATTGCGGATTATGAAGACTCCGCAGATTTTAAAGAAATTGATCCGAATGCATATGTTGTACTTCCGGAAAATGTAAATTTCCAAAGCCTGGATTACGAAATTACGCAGGATGATACGAACAGCAAAGCACCGGAACAGTAACTTATACTTATCAGGGCAACCCGGTCGGAAAAGCGACTGTGACATTAAGTGATGAATATCTGCAGAAGGATAACACAGAAAATGAAGCACAGGTGTCCGGCGATAAGTCAGACAGTGAAACACAAAAGCAGGCTCAGAGTACAATACCACGAGAGGTAATCCTTGTAATCTGTGTGATTGCAAAGCAGTACTCATTCTTATTATTGTATGGAGGGCTGTTCTGAAACACTTGAGAAAGAAGAAAGTGGAAACAAACAGAAAGCGCAGAAGAGAAGTTGACAAAGATTAACGTCTGGTCAGTCAAATATAAGGAAAGAATCACGAAATCCGCAGAACCCCTTGACGAAGCAAGGGGTTCTTTATTATAATAACCTAGAAATGGTGAAAAAAGATCAAAAGACATTGACGAAGACAGTAAGGTTTATTTGAAAGGTAAAGCGAACCGGAGATGGTGGAAGACCGGTGCAAGTAGGGTAGATCTGAACATCACTTCCGAGTTGCAGTAACTGAAAGCAGTCTGGCGAGTAAGTTCTGACGGTTATTTCCCCCGTTACAGGAAACTCATATGCTGGTATGCAGTAACAGGTGGTTAACGATGTACAGACTTTCGTCCTTTTACGGGTGAAAGTTTTTTTAATTTTGCAGGAAATTCCAAAAACTTCCTGCAAAATTAAGGGCACTATAGACGTGCCAAGGCACATTTTTCTATATACCAAAAAAAATGCATACAAAGGCATTGATTCAGAAAGGAGCTTATCATGGCTAAGTACAAAAAAGTGGATACAGACCTGAAGTTTGTAGACAGAGAAAAAGAAGTTGAGAAATTCTGGAATGAAGAAGATATTTTCAAGAAAAGTATGGAGAACAGAAAAGAAGGAGAAACTTATACTTTCTACGATGGACCTCCGACAGCAAATGGAAAACCGCACATCGGCCATGTACTTACCCGCGTTATCAAGGATATGATTCCGAGATACCGTACAATGAAGGGCTACATGGTTCCGAGTAAAGCAGGATGGGATACTCACGGACTTCCGGTAGAGCTGGAAGTAGAAAAGCTGCTCGGCCTTGACGGAAAAGATCAGATTGAAAAATATGGTGTAGAACCATTTATCAATAAATGTAAAGAAAGTGTCTGGAAATATAAAGGGATGTGGGAAGATTTCTCCAATACGGTAGGATTTTGGGCAGATATGGAAAATCCGTATGTTACATATGATAACAACTTTATCGAATCGGAATGGTGGGCTCTGAAGAAAATCTGGGATAAGGGACTCCTTTACAAAGGATTTAAGATCGTTCCGTACTGCCCACGTTGTGGAACACCACTTTCAGCACAGGAAGTTGCACAGGGATATAAGGACGTCAAAGAACGTTCTGCTATCGTTCGTTTCAAAGTGAAAGACGAAGATGCATACATCCTTGCATGGACAACCACACCTTGGACTCTTCCGTCTAATATCGCACTCTGCGTAAACCCGGAAGAAGATTACGCAAAAAGTAAAATGTGCAGACGGATATACTTATTATATGGCATGCGCTCTGCTTGACACCATTCTTGGAAAATTTGCAGAAGAAGACAAACCGGCATACGAAGTTCTGGAAACTTACAAAGGAAAAGATCTGGAATACAAAGAATATGAACCGCTTTACCAGTGTGCATATGACTGCGCGAGCAAAACAGAAAAAGAAAGCATTCTTTGTTACCTGTGATGATTATGTAACTCTGACAGATGGTACTGGTGTTGTTCATCTGGCACCAGCATTTGGTGAAGACGATGCAAAAGTAGGACGTAAATATGACCTTCCATTCGTGCAGCTTGTTGACGAAAAAGGTGATATGGGTGAGACAACTCCATTTGCAGGACTCTTTGTAAAGAAGGCTGATCCGGAAGTACTTAAAGATCTGGATGATCGTGGACTTCTCTTCGATGCTCCGAAGTTTGAACACAGTTATCCGCACTGCTGGAGATGTGATACTCCACTGATCTACTATGCAAGAGAATCATGGTTCATCAAGATGACAGAAGTTAAAGATGACCTGATCGCAAATAATAATACGATCAACTGGATTCCGGAAAGCATCGGTAAAGGACGTTTTGGTGACTGGCTGGAAAACGTTCAGGACTGGGGCATCAGCCGTAACCGTTACTGGGGAACTCCTCTGAATATCTGGGAGTGTGAGTGCGGATGCCAGCACTCGATCGGAAGTATTGAAGAGCTGAAATCTATGTCAGACAACTGCCCGGAAGATATCGAGCTTCACCGTCCATATATTGACGATGTAACAATCAAGTGTCCGAAGTGTGGAAAACAGATGCACCGTGTACCGGAAGTGATCGACTGCTGGTTCGACAGCGGATCCATGCCATTTGCACAGCATCACTATCCATTTGAAAATAAAGAACTTTTCGAGCAGCAGTTCCCTGCACAGTTCATTTCTGAGGCAGTAGACCAGACAAGAGGATGGTTCTATTCTCTGTTGGCAATTTCAACCCTGATCTTCAACAAAGCACCATACCAGAACGTAATCGTTCTTGGCCATGTACAGGACGAAAACGGTCAGAAGATGAGTAAATCCAAAGGAAATGCGGTTGATCCGTTTGATGCTCTGGAGACATACGGTGCAGATGCTATCCGCTGGTATTTCTATTCTAACTCCGCACCTTGGCTGCCAAACCGTTTCCATGGAAAAGCGGTTATGGAAGGACAGAGAAAGTTCATGGGAACACTCTGGAACACCTATGCATTCTTCGTATTGTATGCTAATATTGATGATTTTGATGCAACAAAATATGCACTTGAATATGACAAGTTATCTGTAATGGATAAATGGTTCTTATCAAAACTGAATACACTGATCAAGACAGTAGATAATCATCTTGCAAATTACCAGATTCCGGAAGCTGCAAGAGCACTTCAGGAATTCGTAGATGATATGAGTAACTGGTATGTAAGACGTTGCCGTGACCGTTTCTGGGCAAAAGGAATGGAACAGGATAAGATCAATGCTTACATGACTCTTTATACAGCACTCGTTACTGTATCAAAGGTTGCAGCACCGATGATCCCGTTCATGACCGAAGAAATTTATCAGAACCTGGTAAGAAGCGTAGATGAAAGCGCTCCGGAAAGTATCCACCTTTGTGATTATCCGGTTGCAAATGAAGCTTATATTGATAAGACTCTGGAAGAGAACATGGATGAAGTTCTGAAGATCGTTGTAATGGGACGTGCATGCCGTAATACAGCCAACATCAAGAACCGTCAGCCGATCGGAAAGATGTTCGTAAAAGGTGCTTCCGATCTGCCGGAGTTCTATCAGGATATCGTGACAGATGAGCTGAATGTAAAAGAAATCGAACTTACAGATGATGTTCGTGCATTTACTTCTTATACATTTAAACCACAATTAAAGACAGTTGGACCAAAATATGGTAAACTGTTAGGTGGAATCAAAAATGAACTCAGCAATCTGGACGGAAATCTTTGCTATGGACGAACTGAATGCGACAGGTGTTCTGAAGCTTCAGGTAAATGGACAGGAAATTGAACTTACAAAAGAAGACCTTCTGATTGACATGGCACAGATGGAAGGATATGTATCTGAGAGTGACTATGGTATCACCGTTGTACTGGATACAAACCTGACAGAAGAACTTCTGACAGAAGGATTTGTACGTGAGATCATCAGTAAGATCCAGACCATGCGTAAGGAAGCCGGATTTGAAGTTATGGACAAGATCAAGGTAACTTACGACGGAAGCGAAAAAAAGCAGAAAAAGTATTTGCAGAGTATGCAGAGCAGATCGGACAGGAGACACTTGCGGTAGCAGTTGAAAAGGCTGAACCTGCAGGCTATGTGAAAGACTGGAAGATCAACGGTGAAGCTGTAAATATGGGTGTAGAAAAGCAGGGAGAATAATCCCCTGCCGCTGCGCAAAATGAGAAGGGAATATAAGCATGTACAGTAAAAGATTTGAAAAAGAAACTTTTAAAAATGATGTGAAAGAAAAATGTGCGGACACTGTATCGTAAAGAGATTGAAGAAGCAACTCTCCGCAAAGAGATTTTCCAGGCAGTATCTTATGCAGTAAAAGAAGCAATCGTAGATGACTGGCTTGCGACACAGAAAACATACGAACAAGAAGATCCAAAGACCGTATATTATATGTCAATGGAATTTCTTATGGGACGTGCACTTGGCAACAACCTGATCAATATGACCGCATACAAAGAAGTAAAAGAAGCCCTTGATGAGATGGGCATTGATCTGAATGTGGTAGAAGATCAGGAACCAGATGCAAAGACTTGGTAATGGTGGTCTTGGACGTCTTGCAAAGCTTGCTTCCTGGATTCACTTGCATCTCTTGGATACGCACTTACGGCTGTGGAATCCGTTACCGCTACGGTATGTTCAAACAGCAGATCCGCGACGGTTATCAGGTAGAAGTACCGGACAACTGGCTCAAAGATGGCAATCCGTTTGAAATTCGTCGTGACGAGTATGCAAAGGAAGTCCGTTTTGGTGTACCATTCGTGTACAGTATAATGAACAGACCAAGAAAGAAGATTTCATCCAGGAAAATTATGAATCCGTACTTGCTATTCCATATGATATGCCGATCGTAGGATATGGCAACCACGTAGTCAATACACTGCGTATCTGGGATGCACAGGCAATCACAGACTTTAAATTGGATGCATTTGACAGAGGAGAATACCATAAAGCGATCGAGCAGGAAAACCTTGCAAAAACGATCGTAGAGGTTCTTTATCCAAATGACAACCACTATGCAGGAAAAGAGCTTCGTCTGAAACAGCAGTATTTCTTTTTGTATCTGCCAGTCTTCAGGTTATGCTTGATAAATATAAAAAGAAACACAAAGATGTGCGCAAACTGTATGAAAAAGTTACGATTCAGATGAACGACACTCACCCGACTGTAGCGGTTGCAGAGTTAATGCGTATCCTCATGGACGAAGAAGGACTCGGATGGGATGAAGCATGGGAAGTAACAAGAAAATCGTTGCTTACACAAACCATACAATCATGTCCGAAGCACTTGAGAAATGGCCGATCGACCTGTTCTCCAGATTGCTTCCGCGAGTATATCAGATTGTAGAAGAGATCAACCGCCGTTTCGTAGAAAAAGTGCGCCAGATGTATCCGGGAAATGAAGAGAAAGTCCGTAAGATGGCTATCCTGATGGACGGTCAGGTAAGAATGGCACATATGGCTATTATTGCAGGCTACTCCGTAAATGGTGTTGCAAGACTTCATACAGAGATTCTGAAACATCAGGAATTAAAAGACTTCTACGAAATGATGCCGGAGAAATTCAACAACAAGACCAATGGTATCACACAGAGAAGTTTCCTGCTTCATGGAAACCCGCTGCTTGCAGACTGGGTAACAGACCACATCGGAGACGGCTGGATCACAGATCTGTCCCAGATGTCAAAATTAAAACCGCTTGCAGATGATCCGAAGGCAAGAGCAGAATTTATGGATATCAAATACAAGAACAAAGAACGTCTTGCAAAATATATTCTGGAACACAATGGAGTAGAGATCGATCCGAGATCTATTTATGATGTACAGGTTAAGCGTCTTCATGAATATAAGAGACAGCTTCTTAATATTCTGCATGTAATGTATCTGTACAACCAGATCAAAGAACATCCGGAGATGTCCTTCTATCCGAGAACATTTATCTTTGGTGCAAAAGCTTCCGCAGGATATGTCCGTGCAAAAGAGATCATCAAACTGATCAACTCTGTAGCAGATGTGGTAAATAATGACCTGAGCATCAATGGAAAGCTGAAAGTCGTATTTATCGAAGATTACCGCGTATCCAACGCAGAATGGATCTTCAGCTAAAGAGATGTCAGCGAACAGATTTCTACCGCTTCCAAAGAAGCTTCCGGAACAGGTAACATGAAGTTCATGCTGAACGGTGCACCGACACTGGGAACTATGGATGGAGCGAACGTAGAGATCGTAGAAGAAGTTGGAATTGAAAATGCATTTATCTTCGGCCTGAGCGCAGACGAAGTTATCAACTATGAAAACAATGGTGGATATAACCCGCAGGAGATCTACTTCAATGACTGGGATATTAAGAGAGTCGTTGACCAGTTGATGGATGGAACTTATTCGCATGGTGACCATGAGATGTTCCGCGACCTGTATAATTCACTTTTGAATACACAGGGTGGAGACAGACCGGACAGATACTTTATCCTGAAAGACTTCCGCTCTTATGCAGAAGCACAGAAGAAAGTGGAAGAAGCTTACAAAGATCCGGATCGTTGGGCTAAGATGGCACTTCTGAATACAGCAAGCTGTGGTAAATTTACTTCAGACAGAACCATTCAGGAATATGTTGATAATATCTGGAAACTGGATTATGTTACAGTTAAACTAGAAGCATAATCAGTCAAAACCTCTCATACAGTGGTATGGGAGGTTTTATTTATGCGAAAATACTTCAGACAGGCAGGCTATTTTGTCGCCATTCTTATATTACTTCCGTATGTGGTTACGATTCTGCTGAATGGCAGAAGCAGTTTGGCACAGGACAATGGGACGAGCCCGTATGTGACCGTAAAAAGTGACGAAAAGAACAGAAAAATTTCGCTGGATGAATATGGGATCGGGATTCTGGCTAAAGAAATTGAGGGAGATGCGGAGGAGGAAGCGTTAAAGGCACAGGCAGTGTTGATCCAGACCAGCATTTACAAAAAAAGCATCCAGGATGAGGGCACCAGCACTGTCCTGACGAAGGAATATTGGACCAGGCAAAGAGATGGAGAGCAACTGGGGAGCAGATCATTATGGGGAATATTATGAGAAGATGAAAGTCGCGTGGGATGAGACAAGGGGACAGGTTCTGATGTATGACGGAAGGCTGATTCTGACCCCGTATCACCGGTTAAGCAACGGAAAAACAAGGTCTGGAAATGAAGTGTTTGGTTCGGAAGAGTATCCGTATCTTCAGAGCAGGGAATGTCCCGAAGATGTGGAGGCAAAAGAGGAGATGACAGTGTCCATGATCCAGGGAAGCGACATGGAAGTGACAGGAACAGACAATGCCGGGTATGTGACAGAGGTCCGTTGTGGCAGTGAAACAGTAAATGGTGAAGAATTCCGGAGAACCTACCATCTTGCCTCGTCATGTTTTGCGCTTCAGGATTATGACGGGCAGACAAGGGTTACGGCGAAGGGAATCGGGCACGGTCTTGGGATGAGCCAGTATACGGCAGAGAAGATGGCAGAGGAAGGGAAATCCTGCGAAGAAATCCTGCAATATTTTTTCACTGATGTCAGTCTGGAAGAGGTCACGGATATTGTGATCGAAAAAACCGAAAAGGGAGAATAAGTTGGTCATTTTCTGGCAAAAATATTGTCAGAGGTGAAAGAATATGAATAAAAAGCAGCAGTCCTCTAATAAGAGGAGAAAAAGAGCGTCGATCGGTCTTGCGGTCTGCTTTGCCGCTGCTATTGTGCTTACAGGAGCCTATACATGGAGAAATTACCGGGCAAATGTGAAGGATGAGCAGGCAAAGATCGAGGAAGAACAGCAGGCGAAAGAGGAAGAAATCAAAAGAAATACGGAAGAGACAAGCAGTATTGCAAAGAAAGCGCTGGAAGATGAAGAACCTGTGACAAAAAGAGGACAGCCAGGCCGCAAATACGGCAAAGAGATGGAAGTACAGAGAACCGGATGGATACATGGGAGACGGACAGCACGCAGACCGCAGGAACGGCAATGAACCTGAATTTCGGGGAGGACAGCCAGCTTCTGTGGCCGGTGGACGGCAATGTGCTGATGAGCTACAGTATGGATAAAACCGTATATTTTTCTACATTGGATCAGTACAGATATAATCCGGCGATGATCATATCCGGTGCGGTGAACGATAACGTGATCGCAAAGAGCACCGGGTCTTGTAAAATCCATTGATAACTTTGCGCAGACGGGAATCACGGTGACACTGGATATGGGGAATGGCTACGAGTGCATGTATGGACAGCTCAAGGAAGTGCAGGTGAAAGTCGGTGATTATCTGGAAGCGGGCAATGTGATCGGATATCTGGAGATTCCGACCAAGTATTACAGTCTGGAAGGCTGCAATCTGTATTTCGAGATGTTAAAAGATGGTCAGCCGGTCAATCCGATGGACTATCTGGCTGAAGAATAAGAGCAGAAGAAAGGAAGAGGGGCTTTTGGTCCCTCTTTGAAGCGATGAATTATACATATATTTTAAAATGCAAGGATGAAACATTATATACCGGGTGGACGAATGATATTGAAAAGCGTCTGGAAGCGCATAATGCCGGGAAAGGCGCAAAATACACCAGATCCAGGAGACCGGTGGAGCTGGTGTATCTGGAGCAGTTTGAGACAAAGGAAGAGGCGATGCGGCGGGAGTATGCGATCAAGCATATGACGCGGAGGGCGAAGCTTGGGCTGGTGATGAGCTATAAAGAGACGGGGCAGTAGGGCATGAAACAGGAGAAGCAGATTTGCTTCTCCTGTCGGCATTTTGCGCGGAATAAAAAATTACTTCCGCGGCTTTAGTGGGGTGAGATTTCTGGATTTTTCGAGGATGCAAGGTTTACAATAAAGAATACATTACAACAAAGTGGCAGGCACTTCCGCCCATCACGAAGAGGTGGAAGATTTCATGGCTGCCGAAATTCTTATGCTTACTGTTGAAAATCGGAAGCTTCAGTGCATAGATTACACCACCGATTGTGTAAATGATTCCGCCGGCGAGAAGCCATCCGAATTCTGCACGTGTCAGATTGTTGAGGATCTGACTGAATGCGAGGACACAGATCCATCCCATACTAATGTAGAGGACGGAGGATACCCATTTCGGGCAGAATACCCAGAACCCTTTAATAATAATTCCGGTGATTGCGATACCCCATACAAGTGCGAGCATGATAAGTCCGGTTCTGCGTTCCAGTACCAGCAGGCAGATTGGTGTGTAGCTTCCGGCGATCAGTACGAAGATCATCATATGGTCGATCTTTTTTCAGGATCGTGTTGACACGTTCGGAAAGATCAAAGGTATGGTAGGTTGTGCTTGCGGCGTATAAAAAAAATCAGGCTGACTGCATAGATTGCAAGCGAGATCAGGTAAATCCGGCTCGGTTCGTGGGCTGCTTTTATTAAAAGTGGAAATGCGGCGAAAATTGCCATCAGCATGCCGATAAAATGTGTGATTGCACTTCCTGGATCTTTAATATGTTTCTTTTTCATCATAAATCCCTCCTTAGAGATGAATAATTAAAACCATTACATGTAGTAATCAATACTACATTAAGTATATGAGTATATTATACCGTTTATGCATAAAATGCAAGTGAAAATTGACTTTTTAAAAATTATTTGTTAGAATATAACGCGAATGTTACGATGCTCTTTACTTGTATTGTCACCAAGTAAGGAGTTTTTTATTGTGCATTGCGACGGATAAGGAAGTTGGCGCAAGCGACCGCCACAGGCGTGAGAATGCGCCCCGGCAGAGTTTATATGATGGAGTTTAAGGTCATATTTGTAATTGGTATTGTAGTAGAAAGGATAATGGATGGAAACAGTTAGATTTGAAGAAATGGGGCTTTCGGAAGAGATTCAGAAAGCAGTAAGATACATGGGATTTGAGGAGGCATCGCCGATTCAGGCGCAGGCGATTCCGGCGATGATTAGCGGGATCGATCTGATCGGGCAGGCACAGACTGGAACCGGTAAGACCGCAGCATTCGGAATCCCGCTTCTGGAAAAGGTAGACCCGAAGCTGAAAAAGCTGCAGGCGATCGTTCTCTGCCCGACCAGAGAGCTTGCAATCCAGGTGGCAGACGAGATCCGCAACCTGTCCAGATATATGCATGGAATCAAGGTTCTGCCGATTTACGGAGGACAGGATATCGTAAAGCAGATCCGTTCCTTAAAGAGTGGAACACAGATCGTCATCGGAACTCCGGGGCGTGTGATGGACCACATGCGCAGAAAGACAATGAAGCTGGATTTTGTACACACGGTTGTGCTTGATGAAGCAGATGAAATGCTGAACATGGGATTCCGTGAGGATATCGAATTTGTATTAAGTGGTGTTCCTGAGGAGCGCCAGACTGTGCTTTTTTCGGCAACCATGCCGAAGCCGATCATGGAGATTACGAAGAAATTCCAGAATAACGCAAAAGTGATCAAAGTTACAAAAAAGGAACTGACTGTTCCGAATATTGAGCAGTATTATTATGATGTAAAGCCGAAGAAGAAAGAGGAAGTTCTTTCCAGACTTCTTGATATTTATTCACCAAGGCTTTCGGTTGTATTCTGTAATACGAAGAAGCAGGTAGATCTTCTGGTAAATGCACTTCTCGGACGCGGATATTTTGCGGCAGGACTTCACGGGGATATGAAGCAGGAACAGAGAGACCGCGTGATGCAGGGATTTTCGGACCGGTAAGACAGAGATACTGGTAGCGACGGATGTGGCGGCCCGTGGAATTGATGTAGATGAGGTAGAAGCAGTATTTAATTATGATCTCCCGCAGGATGATGAATATTATGTACACCGTATCGGTCGTACCGGACGAGCAGGACGCGAAGGAAGAGCATTTTCTTTCGTATCAGGAAAAGAAGTTTACAAACTTAAAGAGATCCAGAGATACTGCAAGACGAAGATCTATGCACAGAAAGTTCCGTCACTGAATGACGTTGCGAATACTAAGATGGAAAATATTCTGGATGATGTGGAGCGTGTGATCGAGCAGGAAGATCTGGATATGATGATCAATGCGATCGAAGAACGTGTCAATAATTCTGAATTTACAGCGATGGATATGGGCAAAGCATTTTTGAAGATCTGCTGTGGAATGACAGAGGATAATAAAAAATACAGAGGAAAATGACTGGGAATTTGGAGATACCGGTGCAGGTGAGGACGGAATGGTACGTCTGTTCATCAATATTGGTAAGAAGCGGAGAGTACGTCCGGGAGATATTCTTGGTGCGATCGCCGGGGAAAGCGGAATGGATGGAAAGCTGATCGGAACGATTGATATGTATGATAAGTATACATTTGTTGAGGTGCCGAGGGAATATGCCCGTGAGGTACTGAACGCGATGAAGAATGTGAAAATTAAAGGGAAGACGGTGGCTGTGGAGCCGGCGAACCAGAAATAGGAGGTCGAGCCAGCTCGAATGCGCTGCGCTACTTCTCGCTGCAGGCTGTCGCCTAATAGGGATAAATAGAAGAGCCCCTGGAAGAATGAATAAATTCGTTCTTCCAGGGGCTCTTCTATTTATCCCTGCTCGGCTTGTAGCTTAGCCAAAGTAGCGTTTGAGTAATCCTTCGAATGCTTTTCCGTGTCTTGCTTCGTCTCTTGCCATTTCATGAACGGTATCATGGATTGCATCGAGGTTTGCAGCTTTTGCACGTTTTGCAAGGTCAAATTTACCTGCAGTTGCGCCGTTTTCTGCTTCTACTCTCATTTCCAGATTCTTCTTTGTGGAATCAGTTACTACTTCGCCAAGCAGTTCAGCAAATTTGGCAGCATGCTCTGCTTCTTCATAAGCAGCTTTTTCCCAGTAAAGTCCGATTTCCGGATAGCCTTCTCTGTGAGCTACTCTTGCCATTGCAAGATACATTCCCTACTTCTGAACATTCACCTTCAAAGTTTGCTCTGAGGTCGGCAAGGATGTCTTCGCTTACGCCTTTAGCTACTCCAACTACATGCTCTGCGGCCCATTCTCTTTCGCCTTCTTTTACTTCTGTGAACTTGTCAGCACCTACGCCACATACTGGACATTTCTCCGGTCTTTGCTTCGCCTTCGTATACATAACCACATACTGTACAAACAAATTTCTTCATAATAATAATCTCCTTTTCTTTTTTTTTTGATAGTATATTTGATTTCTTTTAGTTAGCAATATTAGTAACTGTTACTGATATTAAGATAACATATACATTTGTCTTTGTCAACTATAATTGATAAGTTTTTTCAAAATTTCTGAATTTATACCACATAGTCAGGATTTTCTTAAACAATCACCGCAGATACCGTAGAAAAGCATGGTGTGTGATTCAATCTGACCGTCGAAACTTTCGGATGCGAGCTGGTTGATCTTATCCATGTGATCAAAATCCATATCAATCATTCGCTTGCAGCACTTGCAATAGAAATGATAATGCGGATTGGTACGTGCATCAAAACGATCGCCGCCATCGGGTGTTGTAATTTTAATCGCCTCGCCTATGTCGGCAAGCAGATTTAAATTGCGGTAAACAGTTCCGAGACTGATATTCGGGAATTCTTCTTTGATATGCATATATACAGTATCCGCCGTTGGATGTGTTGTAACAGAGGAAAGATAATCCTTAATAGCCTCACGCTGTCTGCTGTATTTTAAATTTGCCATTGATGTCACCTCCTGCAAAAAAGATAATAATAATAATTACTAAAATTATAGTACAATAATATTCTTATAATGTCAATAAAAAATTGTATATTGAATAAAAAGAATAAAAAATGGAAATACTGTTAAGCGAGATGTAACAATTTGTAACAAATATGACGAAAAAACAATGCATATAAAGAACGGTGTAGAACTGTGTAATACGAAATAAATGAGTAAAACTTGACAATGTGAAATTTGATTGATATAATATTACCGTAACAAATGTAACAATTCTGTAACATTTACAAAAGATAAGAATACATGAAGGAGGGAGATTTATGCATTCAAATCTAAAAAAGGATTGTTCCTGGTTACTTTTCTGGGGATGACAGTATCTCCGGGAATTTCGGTTATGGCAAAGAGATGGGGACACCGCAGAAGCTGCAAAAAATGCCGGGCGTAGGGATAGAAGCGGTGTTGAAGGATTTTTATTCTCAGAACAGGGAGATTAAAGCTGAGGATTATCTGGTACCGGAAAATAAGGGCGAGTATTTAGATATGGCATTTGCCAATGTAACGAGTTTTCTGTATGTCAGAAGCGAACCGACAAAGGAAAGTGAATATGTCGGAAAGCTGTATCCGGGATACGCGCGAAGATCACAGGTCCTAGTGGGAGAATGGACGGCAGTCGAGTCGGGAGATGTCACCGGATATGTAAAAAAAAACAGAATATATACTGACAGGAGCAGAGGCGCAGACGTATGCGGAGAATCTGGTAACGGAAGCGCGAGCAGGAAGGAAAAGAAGAAGCAGAAGCATTTACCTATGCAGTGTCCAGAAAATCTGAAGAAGCGCAGATGACGCAGGAAGTCCAGGGGAATGTACAGCAGACGGAGACTACCGAGGTTTCCGCACAGCCGGCGTCAAATGGACAGGTGATCGTCGATTATGCATGCCAGTTTATTGGGAATCCGTATGTCTGGGGGCGGCACAAGTCTGACAGATGGGGCAGACTGTTCGGATTTGTACAGTCTGTATTTGCACATTTTGGAATCAGTCTTCCACGGACAACGTATGACCAGATCAATGCCGGCGTGGAGGTAAGCTATGATCAGGCGATGCCGGGAGACCTGATCTGTTATGATGGGCACATCGGAATTTATATTGGGAACGGTCAGATCGTCAATGCACAGAACCCGGAACAGGGAATCGGGATTTCACCGGCGACTTATACGACAATTCTTTCAGTAAGAAGAATCGTGTAAAAAGCCTGGAAACACCAGTGAAAGCAGACATTTGAAAAATGCGAAAATGCTGAATTTCCGTGGGTTATCCACATTGTCCACATAAAAACATACGTTTTTTGTGGAAAACGGGGAAAATATTTTACAAAAGCAAAGAAAACCTTAATATCCGAGCAATACAGTCGGATATTAAGGTTGTTTTTTGGGATAAATGGTATTATAATAAGGGATACGAAAAGCAAAGGAGGAAGAAAGATGGCAGTCGAAGTAACAAAAACAATGACAATTGGCGAATTACTTCAGGTAGCTCCACAGACAGCACCGGTTCTTATGGAAGTTGGAATGCATTGTCTTGGATGCCCGGCTTCACAGGGTGAGTCTCTTGAAGAAGCAGCAATGGTTCATGGAATTGATGCAGATCTTCTTATCGCAAAGATCAACGCACTCTTAGCGAGCTGACGCATAGACCGTGAATAAATAAAAGATATAATTTAACGGGGACGACAGATCATTAATCTGCCGTCCCCGTCTTTTTTTTCGCCAAGTTAAAAATTGTGGATTTGTCTGTTATTTAAATGAAGTCAGAGTCTGTATTGCGTTTTTGGCAAGGATCATATCACAGTGTTCTTCCAGAAATGCAAGTGATATACCACCACCCTGTTCCGGTGAACCATACTCGGAGAGCATATTACAGATACGGTTAAAATCAGAAGACGGATGCTCTCCCTGTGCAAGTGTCAGGATGTACATGTTCTCTGCTTCATCCTTGTAAAGTGTGTTCAGACCATCATACATCTCAGCTAAAAAATGACTGGCATGAATCACACTGTCAAGTCTTGAGAAAGAGAAAAAGCCGGACCGGTGGAACAGAAGGTTCAGCAGGAGGCGCTTCTTTGGCTTCTGAAGCAGGAGCCTGTTCCTGGACCGGAGTATCGGCAAGTGCTTCCGGGTTCTCCGGGAGCTGGGATACAGCTTCTTTCATCTGGCGGAGAATGTCGAGAAAATCTTCGGCTCCGTCAAGCTTTTTTCAGATGTTCCAGCACGGATTTGTGTTTATCAGCAGCTTCGTCCGCAGGAGTAGGTGTGAATCTGGAAAAACGGGTATCCAGTTCATCCGGATCATCAACTTTGGTTATATTCAGAACAATAGAATCACCGGCGGTCGGGATTGCTTCGATCATCAGTGGCAGATTGTCGCTTTCGAATCCAAATTCAGAAGCGGCCTCTTTGCATCATCTCGCGGAATAAAGATTTTGCCTTCTCGGAGCCGTAAGCAAGCTCGCTGAGCTTTAACTGTCTCTGGGCGAGATCATCACGGGTAAGTGTGCAGCGGATCTGATTATCATTTATCTTTTCTATCTTCATAAAGTATCACTTCCTATTCAATCAAAAATCTATCTGAACAATTACTAATAGTATAAACAAAAAACGGAACGATGTAAACAAAATAAAAAATAAAAAATGCTTGCTTTTTTATAAACTCTTTCTTATAATGGCGTTACAGGAAAATAAGACAGACCAGTCAATCGCACAAATCTTGAATTTATCATACGCATTTCGCACACAGCGTACAGAATCAAGTACATTCAGGTCATATCAGACGATTTATCAACAGAACCTAACAATTGAACCGAAGTATGGACAGTGATCATTTTCTTGTCATCGGAAAAAGCACAGGAGAAGTAATATATCACAAGTGTTGCCTTATGGTCGCTTTTTGCCGTAAAAACTGTCTGACTCAAAGGGGAAATATGGACGAGCAAGAGAAAAAGTATCAGGATTTATTTACGGAACTGACAAATTATGAGCGTAGCGGTGTCCGGATGCAGATGAATGGCTTTCCGGCAAGTCCGCTTCAGATCGTGTCAGCGCATATGGTAAGAGAAGAAAGTAATTATATGCGGGATTATATTCTGGATGAACAGGGAATGATCCGGGAACTGGATTTTAACAGTATAGAAACAGACCATTCACAGGTGGAATGAAAAAGCAGAGCCCCCTCGCCAGGACATGACCTGTGGGGAATGGAAATAGTTCTCAGATGTGTACAAATGGCAGATATATGTGGTATAATAACCTAAAGTATGCGCATATTACAAGCTTAGTTAAGCTGTGAAAATATCTTTGCAAACAGGAGGTGTCATGTGGACGAAAGAAGAATGACCAATGAGCAAAGGGAAAGAGAACGCAGACGCAAAGCTGCGGCGACAAGAAAAAAGGCGCAAGATACGAGGATCCGGGCGTAGGTTATCAGAGACGGAGAAGAGCAAGAAAAAAGACGTCGCCGTGTCAGAAACGTGTGTATTGCATTGCTGGTGATCTTTATAGTTGTCATTGGGCTTGCCGGTGGAACAATATACTGGATAAAGTATGGGCCGACAAAAGAAACCTATGATTTGAATAAATATTTTGGAATTACGGCAAAGTCGCAGATGGGTGTAACGATCAACAACGAGGTACTGGATGCTCAGGCAATTACAGAAGGCGGAACTGCATATCTGTCTTATAACTTTGTACAGGATTATATCAGCGATCGTTTTTACTGGGATTCCAATGAGCATATGCTTTTTGTATACACTGCCGAGAGATATGGTAAAGGCAGACGGCAGACAGTAAGGATTATTCTGTTTCAGATACTGTGAACAGTGAGGATTATACAATTGTAAAGACAGAAGGAGATACAGCATATATTGCACTGGATTTCCTGCAGAAATATGCAAATTTTGACTACGAAGTTTATAAAGATCCGGCAAGAGTCGTGATCACCAGTAAGTTTGGAGAGCGTCAGACGGCAAAGGTTAAGGATGATTCCCAGGTAAGGATTCTGGGAGGTGTAAAAAGTCCGGTGCTCGAAGAAGTGAAAAAGGGAGATAAGCTTACGGTTCTTGAAGATGTAAGTGACTGGAAAAAAGTCTGTACAAAGTCCGGAGTTGTCGGGTATATTCAGAAGTCAAAGCTGAAGGATGCCAAGAAAGAGACAATCTCAAGAGAATTTGAGGAACCGGATTATACAGGAATCAAGAAAGATTACAAGATCAATCTGGTATGGCATCAGGTCACAAGTGAAGGCTGCCAACGAAGGGATTGAAGATGCGCTTGCAGCTACAAAAGGACTCAATACGATTTCCCCTACATGGTTCAGTGTAACGGATAATTCCGGAAATATCAGTTCCATTGCAAGTACAGACTATGTGGATTATGCACATCAGTGTGGACTGGAAGTATGGGCGCTGGTTGATAATTTCGACCAGAATGTAGACGATATGGAGCTTGCTCAGTCATACTTCAAGCAGGGAGAACCTGGAGAATCAGCTGGTAAATGCAGCACTTCAGAATGGAATTGATGGAATTAACGTGGATTTTGAACAGATACCGACGGATGTCGGAGATCATTACATTCAGTTTATCCGGGAGCTTTCTGTGCTGTGCCGGGTGAACAATCTGGTTCTTTCTGTAGATAATTATGTGCCGAAGGGTTATAACACACATTATCACAGAGAAGAACAGGGGGTTATGGCAGACTATGTGATCATTATGGGATATGATGAACATTTTGCCGGTTCCTATGAAGCAGGTTCTGTGGCATCTTACAATTATGTAAAAAGGGAATTGAAGAAACCCTGCGGGATGTACCGGCAGATAAGGTGATCAATGCAGTGCCATTCTATACAAGGCTGTGGAATGAGACACCGAAGACGGACGAAGAGCGTGCGGAAGATCAGGGAACCGAGGCTGAAAGCTATTCAATGAAAGTTACCAGCGAAGCACTTGGCATGGAAGAAGCGGCACAGCGGGTAAGCGAAGCCGGAGCAACTGTGACATGGGATGATACGGCGAAGCAGAACTATGCAGAGTGGCAGGGAGATAACGATTCAACTTACAGGATCTGGCTGGAGGATGCTTCTTCACTTGAAGTCAAACTCGGACTTATGAAGGACAATAATCTGGCAGGAACGGCAGCATGGAAACTTGGATTTGAGACTTCCGATATCTGGGATCTGATTCAGAAATATGTAAACTGATTACATAATGAGAAAGGTATAGAAAAAGAGCTTTCCACGCATATATTTGTAAAATATATGCAGGAGGCTCTTTTTTTTGAATAAAAAATCAGTGAAATAGTAAAAAGGGGGGGAAAACTATTTTCAAGAGCAAAATAAAGTGGATTCTGGCTCTTGTTTTACTGACGGGATGTATTTATGGCAGCTATACATTAAGCAGGTATACCGAGGCGGCTCAGGTGGAGGCAAAGCAGGCTCAGGTAATCCTGGATGCCGGACACGGGGGAAGTGATCCGGGAAAAATCGGGCTGAATAACCTTCTGGAAAAGGATATCAATCTGGCAATTACTGAGAAAGTGAAAAAATGTCTGGAAAAGGAAAAGATAACAGCAGAGCTTACAAGAAAAGAGGATAAAGGGCTTGGAATAACAGGAGACGGAAGTAAAAAAGACAGAAGATATGCAGGCAAGAGTGAAGATGATCAACGAGACGAAACCTGTCCTTACAGTGAGTATCCATCAGAACAGCTATGAAGACCCGGAAATTCATGGAGCGCAGGTGTTTTATTACAGCCATTCCCGGGAAGGAGAGGCTGTTGCGAAGATCCTGCAGGAAAGTTTGCAGGAGATTGATCCGGAAAATCACAGGCAGGCAAAAGCAAATGAGACCTATTATCTTCTGAGGCGGACAAAAGTGCCTACGGTGATCGTGGAATGCGGCTTTCTGACTAATCCGGAAGAGGCAGAAAAATTGTCGGGAGAAGAATATCAGGAGCAGGTTGCAGAAGCTGTTGCAAAGGAATCGCAAAATGTCTGGAATACCTGAACGAGTATGGAAATTAAAATTGCCATGCCATGTGGATAATGCTATAATGAAACACATGGAAACAATAATAAAAAAATAGACAGAAACCAAATAGATCAGGTGATTATGGAAGAAGCCGGTTCAATCCTGAAGAATGGCGGTCTGGTGGCATTTCCGACAGAGACAGTCTACGGACTGGGGGCAAATGCGCTTGATGAGGAGGCAGCGAAAAAGACCTATGCAAGCAAAAGGACGCCCGTCAGACAACCCGCTTATCGTCCATATTGCGAGACTGGAGGATCTGGGTGCGATCGTTGAATCTGTACCACTTATTGTAGATGAGATCGCGGCACATTTCTGGCCAGGGCCACTTACGATGATTTTCAATAAGAACGAAAAAGTTCCGCTAGGAACAACCGGTGGTCTGGAAACGGTCGCTGTGCGTATGCCGGATGATGAGATTGCCCGTGAGCTGATTCTTGCAGGAGGCGGATATGTATCAGCACCAAGTGCCAACACATCCGGAAGACCGAGCCCGACGACAGCACAGCATGTGGCAGAGGATTTAAGTGGCAAGATCGAGATGATCCTGGATGGAGGAAGTGTAGATATCGGAGTAGAGTCTACGATTCTGGATATGACGGTGACTCCACCGATGATTCTGAGACCGGGAGCGATCACAAAAGAGATGTTAAGTGAAGTGATCGGTGAGGTGGCTGTGGATGAAACTTTGATTTCAGAGAACAGCACAAAAGCACCGAAAGCACCGGGAATGAAGTACCGTCACTACGCGCCGAAGGCAGAGATGATCATTGTTGACGGAGAGCCTGAAGAGGCTGTTCGGGCGATCAAGCAGATTGCTTACGAGCAGGTAAGACTTGGATATAAGGTGGGGATCATTGCGTCTAATGAATCGGTTGATCAGTATACGACCGGTGTAGTAAAATGCATAGGTTCCCGTGTGAATGAAAAGACGGTTGCGAGAAACCTTTATAAAGTCCTACGTGAATTTGATGAAGAGGAAGTTGATTACATTTACAGTGAAGCATTTCCGGAGGCATATCGGAACTGCGATCATGAACCGGCTGGGCAAAGCAAGCAGGACATCATGTACTGCAGGCATCTGAGATCACGAAGCTTCAGGATTACCGCAGGATTGTATTTGTGAGCAACAGCGCGAACTGTCGTGCTCCGATCGCAAAGAACAATTCTGAAAAAAGCGTACCGCTTTTCCAGGAATACGAGGTGTGTGCGAGAGGACTTGTGGTTCTCTTCCCGGAGCCACTGAATCCGAGAGCAGAAGAACTTCTGGCGAGACATCATATTGAGACAGAAGGATATGAGACTGTTGCATTATCAGAAGAGGAATTTGGGGAAGATACGCTTGTTCTGGCAATGCAGGACAGTATCAAACAAAAGATACAGAATGATTATCCGGGAAAAGGACAGGTTTATACACTATGTGAATTTGTAAATGGAAGCAAAGAGATTCCGTCTGTATATGGTCAGACACAGGAACAGTATGAGCAGATGTATGAGCTGATCCAGGGGTATGTCAAAAACTTGCCAATAAGTTAAACGAGGAGGCAAAAACAAATGTCAAATGTACACGTAATGGATCATCCGCTGATTCAGCACAAAATCGGGATTATCAGAAGAGAGGAAACAGGTTCAAAGGATTTCAGAATGATGATCGGTGAGATCGCAATGCTGATGTGCTATGAGGCAACCAGAGATCTGAAATTACAGGATGTCGAGATCCAGACACCGATCTGCAAGATGACAGCAAAAAGAGCTTGCGGGAAAGAAGCTTGCTGTTGTTCCGATCCTGAGAGCAGGACTTGGAATGGTAGAAGGTATGCTTGCGATGATTCCGGCTGCAAAAAGTAGGTCATATCGGTTTGTTCCGTGATCCGGAAACTCTTGAACCGGTAGAATACTACTGCAAACTTCCGGCTGACTGTGAAGAAAGAGAAGTATTTGTAGTAGATCCGATGCTTGCTACGGGAGGATCCTGTATCGCAGCGATCCAGATGCTGAAGAACAGAGGCTATCCGTTTTATGTGTATTATTGCAAAGCACCGGAAGGAGTAAAGAAGCTTCAGGAAGCTCATCCGGATGTTGAAGTGTATATTGGAGCATTGGATGAAAAGTTAAATGAACATGGATATATTGTTCCGGGACTCGGAGATGCCGGAGACCGTATTTTCGGAACAAAATAGAGGAACCGATTATGAGTGGAAAAAAGACAGGATTATATTTCCTGGGATGAATATTTTATGGGAGTTGCCATTCTCTCAGGGAAGACGGTCAAAAGATCCGAATACCCAGGTGGGATGCTGTATCGTAAGTGCAGATAACAAAATTCTGTCAATGGGATACAACGGTCTGCCACGAGGCTGTTCGGATGATGAATTTCCGTGGGAACGGGAAGGTGAGGATCCGCTGAAGACAAAGTATGTATACACCGTACACAGTGAACTGAATGCAATCTTGAATTACAGTGGAGGAAGTCTTGAAGGAGCCAAACTTTATGTATCGCTTTTTCCGTGCAATGAATGCGCAAAAGCGATCATTCAGAGTGGAATCAAAGAAGTAATCTATGATTCAGACAAGTATGCAGATACAACTTCTGTAAAAGCATCTAAAATGATGTTTGACTGTGCCGGGGTGCGATATCATCAGTATCACCAGACCGGGCGAAAAGTGGAAATTGAATTATAAAAGATATGTGGAAGTGCCATTGGACTGCGAAGTGCAGACAGTGGCGCTCAGCAACGCGCTCGGCGCGAGAATGTGCCGAGGCACATTCTTTCTTACATAGGAAATTCTTTTCAGAGGTAAAAAACATATCTGTGTGAAAAAGTTCATAAGATAGAGCAGGAGGTGGCGGAGCATGAAAAGAAGAGGATCATGGCAGATAAACTTTATTGTCAGGGCTTTGACAGGAATGGGCAGTATTTTTCTGGTCAATCAATGGATGGACTATAGAAACATTCCTGTTTCTGTCGGACTAAATGTCCTGTCATTTTTGTGTCGGATGTCTTGGATCCGGGAGTTGCCATGCTTTATGGGATTATGTTTTATCAGTTTATGTAGGTGTTGCGCAAAACGTTTTTTTCTGGTTTAAAGCTATGGACAAAGGGAAAAGTGGCGCATATAATACGTCTTACAAGAGAGGCAAAGCAATAAGTTAGAAAATCAAAAATCAGTTTCAGCAGTATTTATATTCTGATAAATACTGTGTCAAAAAAGGAATGCAAACGTGTTCCGTCATATGCTATTCGGCATTTGATTCAAAGTTTGAAAGAAAAAGGGCGGACATGCCGGAAAGGAGCAGAGCAAAGAATCGACAGAGAAATTTTAATTTGTGATCCAGAAGAAGAGTATGTCAGAAGACTTGCGGAGGGCTGCTTTTGAAAAAAAGAGGTGACAGCAGGAGTGCGAATCTGTTCGTCGCCGGAAATGGTACAGGAGTTACTGAAGATTGGTCTGATAAAGGTATTGTTGATCAGTGAGGATGTTCCATATGAAAAAAGAAAGCAGATTTTTACCGGGAAGAGAATTATTCTGACGAGACAGCATTGTGTGGATCTGGGAGAGGAGGAAACGGAGCTTCGGAAATATCAGCCGGTTGACGGACTGATGACCAGGATTTTAAAAGGACTTCAGGAAGAGAAGTTTCCGGGATCGTGTGCGGATAACGGAAATGGAAGAATCCTTGGAGTATATTCACCGGTTCACAGAATTGGAAAGACAACGTTTTCACTGAAACTTGGGAAAGCACTGGCACAGTCAGAGGACGTGCTGTATCTGAATCTGGAAACCTATGCAGGCATGGGAGGATATTTCCGGGATCAGGATGCTCCTGATCTGGCAAATGTTCTTTACTATGCAAAACAGGAAAGAGATGATATCGGGATACGGATTGCATCCATGGTAAAAAGAATGGGTGATCTGGACTATATCCCGCCAATGAAAGTATGGACAGATCTTCGTGCTGTGCATACAGAGGAATGGAAAACTCTATTTGAAAGACTGATCAGAAGGATGGAAAATATAGATTAGAGGGAGGGGCATAGGAACGATATGAACATTAAGTATAGGTTATTGTGTAAAAGGTTAATAGAGGAAAGGAAGAGAGTAGGTGTCATTCAATATTATAATGTACTGTTCATAATGGAGTTAGTGTCAGATAAAGACATATGGTCTTTAGAACAGTGGGTGAATGGTATAAATAACATATATATGAAAGATATACATAATTGGTGTAGAATACATTTTGTTAAATATCACACTGTATTTGTTTACAGGAAAGAGTATCCGGTAAAAGCAAATATTTGGAATGGGTATTCATATATAAGGTGGCGGATGGAGCGGATGATGAATTTGGGATAAGATAAAATAGTGATTGCATGTAAGAGAGCCTTAAAGCAGGGTGTTCTTTTGAAAGTATGGATAGAATAAAGGCTGAAGGCTCTGCGCTATTCGTTTGGCAGAGCCTGAGTATTCTCCTGATCCGTAGAAAATAAATCTAACTGACCTTCTGGAGTGGAACTTTGACCGGATTCATCTTCAGTTGATGGTTCTCTTTTTTTGGGTGTTTTATGAGTGTATAATTTCTCAAAAGGAAGTGAATACTTGGATTTTTTATTGTATTCTAGTAAAAGAGCTTCTGCGAATCCTAATGAACCGGCACGACGTTCTCTGGCAGTACGACTGATTTCTCTGACAGAGACACGCCCAACTTTTTCTTTAAAGGTGTCATCTTTCATTGTTTCTCCATAAGCATTATCCAGACGGGCAATAGCATTAAGCATATTGGAACTAAAGGACATAGGCGCACCTTCCCATGTGGCAACACAAAGGCGTAAAACACGATCAAGAGTGTGAAAACCATATTTTTCATAGATATTAATTAAAGTGGATACAGCACATATACCTCCGGGGCGAGAGGAAGAAGTAATAGTGAGATCATATGATTCAACAAGGTCACGAATAATAAGTTCTCTATCATTACCAGCTTCAATATT
>VOFI01000126.1_pt1 | contig 65411 bp, 66 predicted proteins | sample 5384131 | NCBI WGS metagenome assembly VOFI01 (sample SAMN12384728, study PRJNA508395) | human gut metagenome | isolation source: healthy gut H | host: Homo sapiens
GGAAGATCGACCCCTGACTCTCCAGCTGGAGACGCAGCTCCTGGGAGTTGGTCAGGTTGCCGTTGTGGGCCAGCGCCATGCGGCCCTTATAGTGGTTGACCAGAATGGGCTGGACGTTGCGCTTGTTGTCCGAACCGGTGGTGCCATAGCGCACATGGCCGACGGCGATGTTGCCAAGCCCCAGAGAGCGGAGGCGCTCCTTTGGAAACACATCGCTGACCAGCCCCACGTCCCGCCAGGAGCGGAACAGGCCGTCATCATTGACAACGATACCGGCACTTTCCTGCCCGCGGTGCTGAAGGGCGTACAGAGCGTAATAGGCTAACGAGGCCACATCGGTGGTGACATTGGAGTAAATGCCGAATACGCCGCATTCCTCGTGGAGGTGGCGGTCATCGCCGGCAGCCGGAGCCGCCTTATCAAGATCCGTGCACGCCATAGATTTACTGGGCATCGTGATCCAGCAGACGCTTCATGATCTCGGCGTAGGCGTCCTCAACGCCGCCCAGATCCCGGCGGAAACGGTCCTTATCCAGCTTTTCATGGGTCTTGGCGTCCCACAGGCGGCAGGTGTCGGGGCTGATCTCGTCAGCCAGCACGATGGACCCGTCGGCCACCTTGCCGAATTCCAGCTTGAAGTCCACCAGCGTCACGCCGCACTCGGCCCAGAACGCCTTCAGCACCTCGTTGACAGCGAAGGCATAGTTCTTGATGGTCTCGATCTCCTCTGCCGTGGCCAATTTCAATGCCAGCGCGTGATAGGTGTTCAGCAGAGGATCGCCCAGCGCGTCATTCTTATAGGAAAACTCGATGGTGGGCTGATCGAACACGATGCCCTCCTCCACGCCGTAGCGCTTGGCGAAGGAACCGGCGGAGATATTGCGGACAATGACCTCCAGAGGGACGATGGCAACCCGCTTCACCAGCGTTTCCCGCTGGCTCAGCTCCCTGACAAAATGGGTGGGGATGCCGGCCTTTTCCATTTTGGCCATCAGGCGGTTGGTCATCTGGTTGTTGATAACGCCCTTGCCGAGGATGGTGCCTTTTTTCAGGCCGTTGAACGCGGTGGCGTCATCCTTGTAATCCACGATGAGCAGCTCGGGATCATCGGTTTTGAATACTTTTTTTGCTTTGCCCTCGTAGATCTGTTCTAACTTCTGCATGTTCTGCTCCTCCTGCGCATCTGCGCATAAAAATGATCAAAAATGTCAATTGGCCGCGTACATCTGCCGGTACGGGTTTTTGCTGTCCGGCGTCACCACGGTGAAAGGCCCGTCCATCAATGCTTCCGCGTCGCCGCCGAACAGGGCGCACCAGCGCTCCACCAGCGGCCGCAGAAGGGCGGTCTCCTCCTCCGTGGGGGGATGGGGCGTCACCTGATCCGGGAAGCGGATGGCGGAAACATCGTCTCTGAAAATCACACGCCCGCCGTGCTGTCCCGTGCAGGGGAAATAACCGGCGGCGGGCTTTCCGTCCGTATGCAGTCCCAGCACCAGGATCGTGCCGCCTGCCTGATATTCCCCCAGAAAGCTCCCCGCCCGGCAGCCCGGATCGCCTCATTTAAGGCCCGGTAATCCAGACCCTTTGCTTGAATATCCATGAACTATCACACCTTTACTGTTTTTCCGGTGGATCGGGATTTTTTGCCGCTTACTCTCCGGCATGGGCCACGCCCAGAATGGACAGCTCCTTTTCCGTCAGCCCCACGGCCCGCAGCATCAGCCGGTTGCCCCGCAGGGCCTCGATGGAATTGATCCCCATGCCGCCCATGATCTCCATGATCTCGTGCTTCCACGCCGTCATCAGATTGATGAGGCGTTCCGTGCCCTCGTCGGGGTCCAGCCGCTTGACCAGCTCCGGGCGCTGCGTGGCGATGCCCCACGCGCATCTGCCGCTCTGACAGGTGCGGCAGAGGTGGCAGCCCATGGCGATCAGCGCCGCCGTGCCGATATAGCAGGCGTCCGCTCCCAGAGCCACGGCCTTGACCACGTCGGCAGAGGAACGGATGCTGCCGCCTGCGATCAGGGACACCTGATTGCGGATGCCCTCCTCCCGCAGCCGCTGGTCCACGGCTGCCAGTGCCAGCTCGATGGGGATGCCCACATTATCCCGGATGCGGGTGGGCGCCGCGCCCGTGCCGCCCCGGAAGCCGTCGATGGCAATGATGTCCGCGCCGCCCCGCGCAATGCCGCTGGCGATGGCCGCGATGTTGTGGACCGCGGCCACCTTGACGATCACCGGTTTCCGGTACTGTGTTGCTTCCTTTAAGGAGCAGATCAGCTGCCGGAGATCCTCGATGGAATAAATATCGTGGTGGGGCGCCGGGGAAATCGCGTCGGATCCCTCCGGCACCATGCGCGTGCGGGCCACATCGCCCACGATCTTCGCGCCGGGCAGGTGCCCGCCGATGCCCGGCTTTGCCCCCTGCCCCATCTTGATCTCAATGGCCGCACCGGCCATCAGGTAGTCCTCGTGAACGCCGAACCGTCCGGACGCCACCTGGGTGATGGTGTTGCGCCCATAGCGGTAAAGGTCCTCGTGGAGGCCACCCTCACCGGTGTTATAGCAGATCCCCAGCGCCTCCGCCGCTCTGGCCAGACTCTCGTGAGCGTTGAAGCTGATGGAGCCGTAGCTCATGGCGGAGAACAGCACCGGCATGGACAGCTCCAGCTGCGGCGTCAGCTCCGTGATCAGCCGCCCCTGGGCGTCGCGCCGGATGCGCTCCGGCTTCTTGCCCAGAAAAACCCGGGTCTCCATGGGCTCCCGCAGCGGGTCGATGGGCGGGTTCGTCACCTGGGAGGCGTTGAGCAGCAGGCGGTCCCAGTAGACCGGCAGCTCCTTGGGGCTGCCCATGGAGGACAGCAGCACACCGCCGGTGGCGGCCTGCTTCCAGATCTCCTCCACGGCATCGGAGGACCAGTTGGCGCTCTCCCGCAGGGTGCAGCGGTTTTTCTCGATCTTCAAAGCGTGGGTGGGACAGTACGCCACGCACCGCTGGCAGTCCACGCATTTACTCTCATCCGCCAGCATCCGGTTATGGGTCTCGTCAAAGCGGTGAACGCCGTTGGGACATTGCTCCACACAGACCTTGCAGTTGACGCAGCGCTGCGGGTCCCGCACCACCTCAAACTGCGGCGGCACATAGAAATTTTTCATCAATAAGTCCCTTCTTTCAACCGGACGATGACCGGCTCACCGCCCATGGGCGCCCATATATTCTCCGCGTCAGGCTCCATGACCCGGATGGCCGCCTCCTCGCTGGAAATGAACACCCGGTCATCCTTTTCGCCTACCACCATGCTCCGCAGCTTCAACCGGTCGTTCAGCGCCATCAGTCCGCCGGAAAAACCGAGGATGATGGAGAACGGCCCCGTCAGCAGCAGGCTGGGAAACACCTTGCGGAGATATGTCAGCCGTTCCGCCTCCCGCGGCTCCATGTGCTCGATGGTGCTCCAGAAGGGAGCCGCCATCACGGAGGCTGTCTCCTCCAGCGTCAGTCCCTGCCGCCGCAGCAGGTAGTCCGCGATGTAGGCCATGACCTCCGTATCCGTTTGCAGCGTGCACTGGTAGCCGAACATTTCCACGCAGCGGCGGTTGGCGTCATAAGAGGAGATCTCGCCGTTGTGCACCACCGACCATTCCAGTAGGGAGAACGGATGGGCGCCGCCCCACCAGCCGGGGGTGTTGGTGGGATAGCGGCCGTGGGCCGTCCAGCAGTACGCCTCGTACTCCTCAAGGCGATAGAACCGGCCCACGTCCTCCGGATAGCCAACCGCCTTGAAGGTCCCCATATTTTTGCCGCTGGAAAACACGTATGCGCCCCGGAGCTCCGCGTTGATCTTCGTTACGATGCGGGCCACGTATTCCTCCGCGTCCAGCTGCAGCCGGTTCAGCACCGACTGCATGGGTGCCAGAAAATACCGCCAGATCAGGGACACATCGGTGATCTCCGGGATCTGCCGGATGGGAATGTGCTCCGCCTTGACGATCTCAAAGCCCTCCTTCAGCAGCGCCTCGCAGGTCTTGCGGGTATCCCGGCTGTCAAAGAAGATGTGGAAGGCATAGTAGTCCCGGTATTCCGGATAAATGCCGTATGCGGCGAAGCCGCCGCCCAGACCGTTGGAGCGGTCATGCATGGGGATCATGCTCTCCACGATCTTCTCTCCCGTCATCCGGCGTCCCTCCCGGGAGATCACAGCGGAGATCGCGCATCCGGACGGGATGCGGACCTGCCCTTCTCTTTTCATGATGTTCACCTTCCTCAAAACGGCGTTTTTTTCCGTTACGAAAAAAGACGTCCATTTTTCAGCAGAGGGCCACGCCTCTTGCCAAAAAATGAACGTCATTGCTCATCAAATATACAAATGATTTGTTATCATACTATAAGTGTTCTGTCTTGTCAATCCTTTTGAACTACCCACAACTGAAGTCGCAGACTTCCGGCAGCGGCGAAGCCGCTGTTCAGCGAAGTGAAAAGACTTTTTCGCCCCGCTAAGGCGAAGCCGCCCGGTCATGGCGACAGTTGAGCAAGCACTTTCCCTGTGACAACGCGCATCCCCGGCTTTTATCACTATACATTCAAGTTCAGACGTGCTATCATGTGCAAAATGGGCGAATGTCGAAGTGAAAACGAAGCAGAAAATATCCAAGCAACTAATTTGAAGCGATCGAGGGATGTGTTATGAAAATCAGAAAGTACAATGAAAATGATGTACCTGCCATGATACGTATTTGGAATGAAGTTGTCGAAGAGGGCGTTGCCTTTCCGCAGTTGGAGCTTCTCGACGAGGAAAGCGGCAGGGCATTCTTTGCCGCGCAGACGTACTGTGGTGTGGCAGATGACAACGGAACGGTTGTCGGGCTTTATATTCTCCACCCGAACAATGTCGGCCGGTGCGGGCACATTGCCAATGCAAGCTATGCGGTCGACTCCGCCTGCCGGGGAAAGCACATCGGAGAACAGCTGGTTTCCGATTGCCTTGTACAGGCCAGAAACAACGGCTTCAAGCTAATGCAGTTCAATGCCGTGGTTGAAAACAATATCCACGCCCGACACTTATATGAACGTCTTGGCTTTGTGCAGGTAGGAATGATCCCAAACGGATTTCTTATGAAGGACGGCTCCTACCAGAATATTTTCCTGTATTACTATGTGCTGTGACCATTCCGCCCCGCAGCAAGGGGGCTCCCCTTCCTCGGTCACAGTTGGGGGCTGAATCTGCCGTCAGCTACCGCACACAAAGGAATAGCCGAAGAAAGCGGATGCACACCTTGTGGCGTGCATCCGCTCAGTCTGTCGAAAAAGTCTTTTTCCCGCCAGGCCGCGCAACTCTGTTGCTTACTTCGACTTGCTTTGAAGGGGCACCTCAGGCGGTGGCGGAGACCGCCGAGAAAACGTACCCGCCCCGGACCGTGCGGATATAGGTCTGGCTGCCGCCCATCTTCCGACGGAGATTGGAGACGGTATTCGCCACGACCTTCAGGGTGTCCGCGCTGTCCCGGCCCCACACGGCGAAAAACAGATCCTCCTTGGAAAGTGTGACCCCCGGATTGCTGGCGAGAAACAGCAGCATATTGAACTCGATCCGGGTCAGCGCCAGCGCGGTTCCGTTTTGAAACGCCTGTTGGGAACGTCCGTCAATGGTCAGCTCCGGGAAGGTAAGCGTGTGCCGGGAGCTGAGGGAGACCCGCTCTGCGGCGATGTCCTCCCGCCGCAGAAAGGCCAGGATCTTTTCCTCCAGATCCCCCTCGGCCCCGTTTGCTTGAATGATGATCATAGTGTATCTGTGTGTTACTCCGCGTCCAGCTCGTGGAGCAGGTTGACCATCTCGATAGCGCTAACCGCACAATCGTAGCCCTTGTTGCCTGCCTTGGTGCCGGCCCGTTCGATGGCCTGCTCGATATTCTCCGTGGTCAATACGCCAAAGAGAACGGGTACGCCGCTTTCCAGAGACACGGCGGCGATCCCCTTGGAGACCTCGCTGCAGACGTAGTCATAGTGGCTGGTGGAACCGCGGATCACCGCGCCGAGGCAGATGACGGCGTCATACCTGCCGCTCTTTGCCATCTTGGACGCCACCAGCGGGATCTCAAAGGCTCCGGGAACCCACGCCACATGAACGTCATCCTCCCGAACCTCGTGGCGCAGCAGACCGTCCAGCGCACCGCTGAGGAGCTTGGAGGTGATGAATTCGTTGAACCGGGCGGCTACGATGCCCACCTTGATGCTTTTGGAGACCAGCTTTCCCTCGAAGGTTTTCATGATTAAGTACCTCTTTCTTTGTTAATATTCCAAAATGTGTCCCATTCGTGCCTGCTTGGTTTTCAGGTAGAACAGATCATGTGCTGTTGCCGCCATCTGGATCGGAACCCGTTCGGAGATCTCCAGACCGAACTCGGAGAGCTGATACACCTTGTCCGGGTTATTGGTCAGCAGCCGCAGGCTCTTCACCCCCAACTCCCGCAGGATCTGGGCCCCCAGGAAGTACTCCCGCTCGTCCCCGTGGAAGCCCAGGGCCAGGTTGGCCTCCAGGGTATCCATGCCCTGCTCCTGCAATTCGTAAGCCCGCAGCTTGTTGATGAGGCCGATGCCCCGGCCCTCCTGCCGCATATAGAGCAGGATACCCCGGCCCTCGTTTTCGATCTGGGTCATGGCGGCGGCCAGCTGCTGTCCGCAGTCACAGCGGAGAGAGCCGAAGGTGTCTCCGGTCAGACACTCGGAATGAACCCGGCATAGAACGTCCTTCCCGTCGCCGATGCCGCCCTTCACCAGCGCGACATGATGCTCGCCGTTCAGACGGCTCACAAAGCCGTAGGCTTTGAAATCGCCGTATTTCGTGGGCATATTCACCGCCGTGACCTGATCCACCAACTTTTCGTGGCACTTGCGGTACGCTTGAAGATCCCGGATGGTGATGAACTTGATGCCGAACTGCTCCGCCAGCGTCATCAGCTCGGCGGTGCGCATCATGGTGCCGTCCTCCCGCATGATCTCGCAGCACAGGCCGCATTCCTTCAGCCCCGCCAGACGGCACAGGTCAACGGTGGCCTCCGTATGGCCCTCCCGCTCCAACACGCCGTTTTTCTTCGCCAGCAGCGGGAACATGTGGCCCGGTCTGCGGAAATCCTCCGCCTTCGCGCCCTCCTCCACGCAGGCCATCGCCGTCACGGAGCGTTCGGCGGCGGAGATACCCGTGGTGGTGGAAATGTGGTCAATGGATACCGTGAAGGCCGTTTCGTGGTTATCGGTGTTGTTCTGCACCATCTGGGGGAATTGCAGCTTGCGGACAAAGGCCTCCGACATGGGCATACAGATCAGGCCCTTGCCGTGGGTGGCCATGAAGTTGATGTTCTCCGTGGTGGCAAACTCGGCGGCGCAGATGAAATCGCCTTCGTTTTCACGGTCGGGGGCGTCTGTGACCAGAATGATCTTCCCCTGTCTCAGATCCTCCAGTGCTTCGGGAATGGTATTGAAATTCATGGTAAATTCTCCTTGTTAAAAGCCGCAGCGCAGCAGCATTTCTTTTGTGAGTGTGCTTTCGTTTGCGGGGGTATGCGGTTTCGTTTCTTCCGGACGCAGCAGCTTTTCGATGTACTTGCCGACCACGTCGGTCTCCAAATTCACCGGGTCGCCCCGGCGCCGCTGGCTCAGATTGGTCTGGGTCACCGTATGGGGGATGGTGGACACGGAAAAGCCCTCGCCGTCCACGGCGGCCACCGTCAGGCTGATGCCGTCGATGGTGATGGAGCCCTTCTCCACCACATAGCGCAATATCTCCGGCCCCGCGTGGACGGTGTACCAGACGGCGGTATCGTCCCGGCGGATGTTGGCAATGTGTCCGACACCGTCCACATGGCCCGCTACGATATGTCCGCCGAAGCGGCCGTTGGCAGGCATGGCCCGTTCCAGATTGACTACGCTCCCCGCCGTAAGCCCCGCAAGGGACGAACGGTTCAGCGTCTCGTGCATCACGTCCGCCGAAAAGCCGTCAGGAAAAAGCCGGGTCACCGTCAGGCAGATTCCGTTCACGGCGATGCTGTCTCCGATCCGGGTCCCCTCTAAAACGGTTTTCGCATGGATCGTCAGGACGGCGGAGTGCTGCCCGCGCTTGATATTCCTGATCGTTCCAACTTCTTCTACGATTCCTGTGAACACGGATATTCCACCTCGCTTTCTATCAGAAGATCCTCGCCCAGCCGTTCCAGCCGGCTGTTTTTCAATCGGAAGGCGTCGTCCGGGGCGGGGACGCCCACGCCCTCCACGGGGGTTTTCGCGTCCCTTCCGCCGAACAGCTTTGGGGCGATATACGCCTGCACCTGCTGCACGATGCCGCATTCCAGTGCGGCCCAGTTCAGCGTTCCGCCGCCCTCCAGCAAGATGCTGTCGATCTGCTCCCACCCCAGCCGCTCCATGAGCTGCCGAAGATCCACATGGCCGTTTTCCTCATTCAGGCAGAGCACCTGGCACCCGGCCCGCTGATACACCGCCTGCCTTTCCGGGTCGGCGCAGCAGGTTGCGAGGATGGTCGGGATCTGTTCTGCGGTGGTGACCACCTGCGCCTGCGGCGGCGTCCGAAGCTGGGTGTCGCAGATGATGCGGACAGGATTTCGCCCGTTTTCCATGCGGCAGGTCAGAAGGGGATCGTCCGCCAGAACGGTGCCCACGCCTACCATGATGCCCCGGAACCGGTGCCGCTGCTGCTGGACATGGCTCCGGGCTGTCTCGCCCGTGACCCACTTGGACGCACCCGTATAGGCCGCGATCTTGCCGTCCATCGTCATGGCGTATTTCATGGAGACGAAGGGCCGCCCGATGGTGATGTAGTGGAAGAAGATCCTGTTCAGCGCGTCACATTCCTCCCGCAGAACGTTTTCCGTCACCTCCACGCCGTGAGCGCGCAGGATCGCCACGCCCTTTCCCGCCACCAGTGGATTTGGGTCGGCGGAGCCGATCACCACCCGGCGGATGCCGGATGCCAGGATCGCCTCCACGCAGGGCGGCTGCTTTCCGTGGTGGCAGCAGGGCTCCAACGTCACATACATGGTGGCTCCGGTGGGGTCGGCGGCGCAGGCTGCCAGCGCGTTTCGCTCCGCGTGGGGTTCGCCGTACCGCTCATGCCAGCCCTGTCCGATGACCGCGCCGTCCTTTACGATCACGGCGCCCACCATGGGATTGGGCGCCGTCCAGCCCCGGCCCCGTTCCGCCAGCGCCAAGGCCAGACGCATATATTCCGCATCGTTCATATCGTTACCTCCAAAAGAAAAAGCCCTGAACGAACCGTTCAGGGCAAGGCGGAAAGACACACGTGAGGCTGTCGATAAAGTGGTAAATTCTCCGCAACGGTAAGGAAGGGTGTGCGCGGGAAACCCAAGAGGGGTGTCCCGTGCCATTAAAATCCTAAGTTTTCAGAACTTTTATAAAGTTCTGAAAACTTGCTCAGCGGGGAGAAAAGACTTTTTTGACACGCTGACACAAGTATCCTTGTGTAAAAACAAAGCTCCGGAATGTAAACACATCCCAGAGCAACTTCCATAGACGCAAAGCAGTCCCCTGCGTTGCGTTGTCATCTTCTTTCATCCAGACTGTACTGTCGGCTTCGGAGTTTCACCGAATCATGCCTTGCGGCTCGTGGGCTGTACCACCGGTAGGGAATCGCACCCTGCCCTGAAGATTTTCTATTCAATTACGGTGAAAGTATAGCACGGCGGCAAGTGGATTGCAAGGCCATTTTGCAAACCGGGACAAAACCGGGACGGCCAGACTTTCGGGACGGAAGGTCAAATATATGCTCTTCGCACTGCGGCTTCGGCTGTAGGACATGCAGAGAAGCATTGGAAGCACTGGCTTTTTGCACAGTCCTGTGGTATCATTTCTCATAGAGAGCTGAGAGGCGCAGACAAGAAAAACAGCGTCTATTTCACATGCGCATCCGAGCAGCTCCAGCAAAGACAAGCTGTCTGCGTTTTTTGAAGGATCGCCGTGTGTCTCGGCAGCGGCGAAAACACAATGCACGTTCTCTGAATGAGGTGACCGGATATGGCAAAGAAAATGACGCAGGCCGCGCTGTTTTTCATGATCGGGACGGTCATTTTGACCGCTTTCTACGAAAAGACCGCTTACGGGCCGGCGCTTTCACTTGCCATTACCTTCGGAACGGTTTCCTACCACCTCGTCATGCGGCTGCTGGTTGGAGGCGCATTTCAGGCAGTGATGCAGAATCGTGCGGATCTCTACAAGCGGTGGTACCGGGTCGGCAGGCGGGAAATGGCGGTCTATGAAGCGCTGAAGGTAAAACGGTGGAAGCGCAGAATGCCCACCTATGACAACGCGCTGTTTGATCCGCGTCTGCATACATGGGACGAGGTCGCCCAGGCCATGTGCCAGGCGGAGCTGGTCCATGAAACGATCGCGCTGCTCAGCTTTCTGCCCATTGCGGCGGGACTCCGGTTTGGCGCATACCCGGTATTCATCGTGACCTCCGTTTTGTCCGCCGGATATGACCTGCTGTTTGTGATGATGCAGCGGTATAACCGCCAGCGGATCATGGTGCTGCTGGAGCGCAAGCGCACATCGTCCGCCTGCGCCGCACGGAGCGCAAGATGAACCCGTAACCGATCAGCAAAGGGCCGACGGTGTATCCCTTCTTGGGTTTCCCGCGCTAAGAGCCGCCTTGCGGCGGTTGCGCTCCGAAACACGCCTGCGGGCGTAGTCCCGCGCACACCCTTCACCCGCAAGGGGTATGCAGCATCCGTAAAGCGGCATAGCCGCTAACGGCTGCCCTACCTTACCGTCGCGGAGAATTCACCACTTTATCGACAGTTTCGTTCCTGTCTTGTCTTGTTTTCATTCTGCTGAAAAAATGATTTTTTTCGACTTGAAAACAGCCAAAACCCGCCGGAATAACCGCGGCCGGATTCTGGCGGGCGTCCCTCGGTGGGACAGGAACTGAGAACACTATGAAGCTAAATCGCAAAGGTTTTACATTGCTGGAGATGCTGATCGTTATCGCGATCGTTGCCGTGCTGATCTCCGTCGCGGTCCCGGTGCTTTCCTCGCAGTTGGAAAGGAGCCGGGAGGCGGTGGATCTGGCCAACGTGCGCTCCGCCTATGCGCAGGTCTCCACGGAGGCCCTGCTTGGAAATACCCATGTCACCGTCACGGTCAATCTGAAGCAGAAGCAGGCCGGGTGGCAGTCGGTGGACCCCGTGAACATCGGCGGCATCGTCCATTCCAAAAGCGTCGGTGACACGGATAACTGGCAGGGTGATGCCGCGCCGGACGGGGACCTGCAAGGTCACCTATGATGAGACCCACGGTGTGGTGCTCATATGGAGCGGAACGGCAGCGCCGGGCAATCCCAGCTATCCGTTTGACACCAAGCACACGGAGTTTTTTGGTGAGGTCCTATATAAAACCGAATTCTGGACAAGGGGGGATATGAACAATAACCCAAATTTTGAGTTCGACTCCCGCTGTCCGGACTCAATCTACATCCGCAGATCAAAAAGCACTCGAAGAAAGCACGAGCAACAGCCTTCTGCAGCAGAAGGATTGCACCTGGGCTTTTTAGGGGACGGGCATGAAGGACAGGAGGCGGACCGACACGAGTAAGGTCGGCCCCGGAGCGAAAATCCCCGTGCTCATCCAGACCGGTGACGGGAAATACTATGTCTCCGAAACTACAACCGGAGGGCGAACAGACGGCAAGGGGATAAAGTATGTCGCGGTGTCGGGTCATCTCTACAAAAATGAGGAGTATGAAGATATTCTGAAGGCCGGCAAGGAATACTTCACCTTGAAAGAAGCCTACGATGCCTATGTAGAGGCTCTGGCGGATCCCAAATATGACGCAGTTCGTGACACACAGGCTTCTGCGCCGTAAGTGGTACCACGGCTTCAGCCCTTGCATCCCAGTCAAATCAAGATATAAAAGCACTTGCGCATAGAGGCAGGTGCTTTTATGGAATCGTCAGGTTTCCCTGTCATTCAACCATTCGCTTGCCTTTTCCTGATTTTCCCTGCTTCTATTATGTGCCGTACATCGATGTACGGTACAAGAATTTTTTCGTTTCAAGGGAAATTTTTTTCAAAATGTAGGAAATAGGCGTTTCCTGTTGGTTAAATCGCCAAAACTCTCCTTCGCTCTCTCCTGCGGCCGCTGCCGCCCGGGTCTGACCGGCATTTTCCGCCGCTATCCCCTGTTTTCCGGACGATCCCGCTAAAAAATGCCCAGGAACGTTACGTTCCTGGGCTTTGTCTATGTAGGCTTTTGCGCTGATTTTAAAAGGTGATGACCTCTTTGTCCGTTTCAAACTGGGCGGGTTCGCCGTTTTTGATGCTGCGGATGGTATCCAGCATCTGATTGTTGTGCTCCTCCGCCTTGGGGTCGTTGTTCCAGGTGTTCTCGTACTTGAAGATCACATGTGAGATGGAGCGGCCCTTCTTATGCTTGCGGAAGGAGACCTTCAGGTTCGTATACTGGTTGATAAAGCCCAGATTGACCTCGATGACGTTGCGCACAAAGTCCCCGGCGCTCTTGTACTTATCGTTGCAGTCGAAGAAATCCCGCAGGTAGTCGATGGCCAGCACGATCTCGTCCGGGTCGGTGGAGATATCCGGGAAGGCCGGGGTGTTCTCCCCCTTGATGATGATATTCACCCAGCTTGTCAGCAGCTCAAAGAGGCGGATGGAATAGTTGGTAGGTAGCTTGATGATGCTGTCATAGGAATAAAGGGTGAACATTTCGCTCAGGCCGATGAGGTACGGCTTCAGCTCGTCGCTGAGGCGGTAGGTCAAAGTGCCGTCCTTGTACTCCACGCTGCTGAGCCAGTGGAGGATCTTGTAGTTGGGCTTGCCCTTCTTATCGGGCACTTCCTTGTCCCGAATGAAGATGACCCGCTGCATGAGGCTGATGTTGATGTCCTGCATGGAGCGGTAGACATTGGTCTTAGGCACCTCCAGAAATTCCGCCAGCTGCGAGACATTGACCTTGTAGGTCCGCAGGTCCTTGTCCCCCTTCATGATCTGGGAGACTGCCAGACGGATCAGCTTGGATTCCATCAGCGTCAGATCGGACTGACCGGCTCATCGACTATCATTGCGAGGTCTACAACTACTGCATTGCACTCCACCGTCGGTACTACAAGATGTACCATAAACACCTATCCGCAAATAAGCTCAAAGTGCATCTTACAAAGGTGCGTAAGCGCCCGAATAAGGAGCACTGGCGTGAACTTGGTTCTCAGTCTATTCAGGATGTAGCCGAGCGCATAGAGCGTTCCTACAAGGCGGTCAGTTCTTTGACGCCAAGAAGGAACAACGCTGCGGTCGGCACAGTATCCCGTATTTCTGCAAGAGAAAGAATTACTCTTCTTTCACACTGAAACAGACGGGGTACAAATTCCATGATGGGAACCACATCACTATCCTCGGCAAAGACTATAAGTATGTAGCGCACCGCCCATACGAAGGCACTATCAAGACCGTGTCCATTAAGCGAGATAACTGCGGTGATTTCTGGCTCTGTATCGTGTGTGCAAAGCCCGCGTCCGAAATCATACCCAGAAAGGGTAATGCCATCGGGTATGACTTCGGATTGAAGACTTTTCTCGCCGGTTCGGATGGAAGCCGTATCGAGTCACCGCGTTTTCTTGAAAAGAACGCCACAGCACTTCGGTCCGCGCAGCAGGCTTTGAGCCGCAAGCGGAAAGGCAGCGCAAATTGGCGTCGTGCCAAGATGGATGTTGCTCGAAAGTATCAGTATGTGCGAAACCGTCGGAAGGATTGGTTCTACAAGCTGGCAGCGGATATTGCTTCTCAATACTCTGATGTCTGTATTGAAGACCTGAACATCAAGGCAATGCAGCAGCTTTGGGGAAGGAAGATATCTGACTATGCTTTCACAGAGTTTGTCAGTATTCTTCAGAATCAGCTAAGCAAAACAGGTGGACAGCTTCACAAAGTAGACCGTTTCTACCCCTCCTCAAAAACATGCTCCCATTGCGGACACATTGTTGAGGAAATGCCACTGGATGTTCGCCGTTGGGAATGCCCCTTTTGCCACGCAATGCTTGACAGAGACGGGAACGCAGCCGTGAATATCCTCGTTGAGGGAATGAAATCCGCATAACAAAACAACTATTTGAGGGCGGGGCATCGTCCTCTGCTGAGACTGAGTAAGTCTCCCATTCGGAGCGTCGGTCAGTGAAGCGCAATTTCCGAGTTCCCGACTTTTCGTCTTACGAGAAGCCTCGGGTCTATTGACCCGGGGAGTATGTCACTATCATATTCTATTTACGAAAAAGAGTCAACCTAATTTTTCGAAGTTTGTGAGATTCTGTTGCATGCGTCCGCTTCTATCCCTCTGACGTCCGGTCGGCTCTTACCGCGGCAGCCCTTCTGCTATTCACGAGGTTTTGATTCTTCTAAGCCGCCTATGAGCCGATTCTGCTTATGGAAGGCTGTATCATTCACGAGGTTTTGATCTCGTTTTGGGGATTTACGAGGTTTTGATCTCTCCCCTCTCCCGCCGAAGGGGTATTTACGAGGCCAATGTCACTCCGGCAGTCTATTTACGAGGTTTTGATCTCATTTATTGTACTATTTTCGGCATGATCGTTCTGAATTTCTGTTTATCGGTAAACTCTGTAAAGTATTATTACTTTTCATCGCTTTTGTGAATTTCAACCTCTCTTATGCGGAACACCCCCGTTTTTTTTCTGCCTCTTTTCCGGCAAAAATCAACGTTTTTCGTAGAAACCGCCCAATCTGATTCCCAATATCTTGTTGCTTTTTTATGAAAGTGAATCACATTTGGTGTCCACCTCCGGCCTCTCCCAGCGTCACCCCATTTACGAGGTTTTGATCTCGTTTTGGAGGTTCCGCGCATCGGGGAGAGATACAAACCTCGTGAATCAGCTCCCTGCGTCACGCCAGCAGAGAGATCAAAACCTCGTGCATTGGAGCAGGCCGAAATCTGACTGAGTGAGATCAAGACCTCGCAAATAGCAGCCCGTCTGAGTGTCGGAGGCGAGATCAAAACCTCGTATATACATTATATATATAGTATATATATATTGTCTTTCCTGAGATCAAAACCTCGTAAATCAAGTCTCCCTGGGAGAAATTGCGAGATCAAAACCTCGTAAGTCATGCCAGAAACGGCAAGTGGAGAGATCAAAACCTCGTAAGTCATGCCAGAAACGGCAAGTGGAGAGATCAAAACCTCGTGAATAATGCAGCCTTCCATAAGCAGAATCGGCTCATAGGCGGCTTAAAAGAATCAAAACCTCGTATATACGCGGGCACCGCCCATTTTTTCGTGGTTAAAATGTTCTTAAATTGGAAGCTTTTCGAGAAATCGCCTGTGGATCTCCTAAATTTTGTTCCCGGTTTTTTCGTCATTTTTTGATGGGTAAATAGAGACATTGGCCTCGTAAATCATCTGATTTCGGTACGAAAAGAGAGATCAAAACCTCGTATCAAAAGATACATCCCTCGTGCTTCAGAGATAAAACCCTCGTCTATATACGATACAAACCTCGCAGAAACGAGATACAAACCTCGTACCGGGAGGGGCGATACTTATTAAATAAAAATAATAAAATAGAAAAAGTTCTATAAAAGCAGGAAAAACCGACTGAGGTCCCCTATGGGGACTCAGTCGATTCTGCTTTTCGAAGAAAAACCTTCTGATATTTACAGGGAAATACGCTCCTCCGGATTCCAGTCAGGAAAACAACTCCATTTCCTTCGATCACGGCGGAGAAACAGACTCTCCAGAGCAAGAAGCTGGAAGAATCGAGCTACAAACACGCCTTCTATACGTTTACCCACTCGGATTCCAAGCCTAAAATCTTCAGAACCAGCTATTCTGCCGACACAAACGTGCTGAAACAGGAAAATGCATGGGAGCGCTGACCGAAAAATGGGCTTACAGGCAAAAGAACGCAGAGCCAAGATAACGATACTGCCTTGCTCTTTTAGAGTCTCTCGGTTGTTTTACCCTCTTTTTGGCGACATTTGAGTCATGGGTCCGCAAAAAATCTGTAAAACCCGGTTTAGAACGGTGACAGATCGGTTAAGCTGATGATAGGACCTGTTCTCTGGCTGCGAAGCATTCGGGAGCGATTTGAATTCCGCCATGTGAGAATGGGTTTACATAAAACTTGCGTACAGAAGCAAACGGACCCCTGGACCGGCAGAAAATTATGCCAAGTTCGTCTTTGTGTTCCCATGCTCTAGTCCTTGACGTTCAAGGCTTTGGAGCCTTTTGAAACGCAAAAGCAAACAGACATAAGATCAAAAATGAACCGGGAGGAAATGATAGATCGCCATAAGCAAACGATTACGTTAAAAAATTAGGCCAATGCCATATACTCATAAGAGGTCTTACAAGAAGAATTTCCTTGCGTACATCGGAGTCGGCGTTGCTTAAAAACAGTATACCCAAATGAGACGGTCCCTGTAAATGAAGGCTATTGCCCACGGCCTCTCCCCTTCCCGCAAGGAATGACAGTCGAATGACTGGCTTGCGCTTCCACAAAAGCTGCTGATCGACAAAAAGCAAATATCATGTCGAAAAAGATGACTTCCAGTTCAAACCACTTTTCCATTTCCGATGGTTTGGCTCCTATAATATGCGCAAGATATCCCAAAATCAACTAATTTCCTTTTTTGCTCCTATACGCTCCTAAGACCTTGAAGTTGCAAGACTTTAGAACCTTTTGAAAAACAAAGTCGAACTGAGACAAAATCAAAAATAAGTCGGGACAAAATGCAGCCCGGTCGCTTTCGTAGTTGCTGTGATCTTCCCCTCGTATTTCCGTGGAGATATTAAGGCGTGGGAAGTCAACGTGAAGATGGAAGAAGACCCGGAGAGCGCCCTGTTCAGGTGCTCCCCGGGTAGTTCAGATCCATGATTCACTTCACAGCAGCCCCCGCAGATCCAGATAATCCAGCACAAAACTGGTGCGGACAGCGCCAATACTCGCATTCAACCGATGGGCCAGCTCCAGCATGGCCTCCTGAGTCCCCGGCAACAGATATACGTTCATCCGATTGGAACTGAGATTGACTGCGTGATTTTTGGTCAGGGTGTAGATCTCAGCCATTTCATGAAGTTCATAGTCCGCTGGCAGGTCTGCCAGCGTTTCTTCCATGATCACCGTCAGCATTTTCGGGACGGAATACCGGTTTTCCGCAGCCAACTGCCGCAACCGGTCCATCAGACCGATATTTACCCGCATTTTCACGGGGACACGCTGCTCCGGGCCTTTTGGACGGGCCATTACTGTCCGTTCCGCAGGAGATCGGCCAGCTCCGCGGCCTCCTTGGCCAGCTTATCCAGACTTTCGACAATGGAACCGTCCCCATCGGCAGCGTCCATTTTCCGCAGAGAATTCAGCCGCCGCTTGCTGGAGGTGATTTTAGAGAGGTCAAACGTGACCTTCTCATACTTTCGGATCAGCGTGGCCTTTTGGGTGCGGACCGCCACATCTCCGGCAGGCTTGGCGGGAACCGGCGGAATAATGGCTTCTTCCAGCCGGGCCAGCTCTGCTTCCCGGCCGTTGGTCATGCGGGCGGCCTGAGCGGCCCGATCCGTGATCCGGGTGACATAGGTATGCTCCAGAGCCTTGTCCCCATTGGACATCTGAATGGCCTTATTGATGGCATTTACATAGAGAACCTGCTCGCTGGGTTCCAGCGGGCAGAGCGACAGGGCCTGTGCGTGAGAAATGGTGCCATTTTGGAAGAATTCCTTCACATCGTCGATCAAGGACTTGTCAAACTGGGTGTAACGCTGGACCGTGGAGTCCGTCATCTGGGTACGGGACTTGAAATATGCCTCGGCAGCCCGGCGATCTACCTGAAATTTCGCCTGCAAATTGTCCAAATACCGGGAAATGCAGGCCTGAATGGTCTTTGCATCACCGGAAAGGCCGCGAACCATGATATTTGCCTCGTCCAGAATGATGAGTTCGGACAGCTCGTCCAGTCCGGTGTAAGTCTGGGCCTGCACCCGATCCCATTTATGGGCCTTCTGGCCGGTGGGATCACTCTCCTGCTCCCGTTTTTGCAGCAAACGCAGGGCTTTCACCCGCCGTTCACCGGAAAGCAGCATAAATGTGCCATCCTCCCGCTGACTGACCACGATGTTGTGCAGCAGGCCGTTGCGCTCGATGGCATCCGCAAGCTGCCGGATGCTCTCATCATCATCGTTGCAGGACCAGAGGTTATGGGGGTTAAATTCAATGTTTCGCAGGAGAATCCGGGTCAATTCTGTGCCTTCGTTCTGGAAGGACATGGCGATCTCCGTTTTTGCCAAATGATTTTTGGTCGATAATTCCTGGGAACCCTGGGGAATTTGGCTTTTCAGCTTATCAAGCTTACCCATTATTCGTCAGCCTCCTTTTTTGCCAGACGCTGTTTGATCTCGTTCCAGAGCTGCATATAGTCCACGGAAGGATTGGATTTCTTGGAGTAGAGCACCACCGGTACGGCGGCGATGGTGCTTTCCGGCACGGCGCTGCCCTTGCGGATGCCGGTTTTGAAGAGAACAGAAGCATATTCCGGGTTTTCCTCGAACATCTGCCGCACCAGATTGACGGCAGCTGTCCGCTCCACCTGGGTCAGAACCACACCTAAAATGTCGATTTTGACATCTTCCCGGGTCTCCAGATCCAAAATCATGGCCAACGTGGTCTCAAAACCCTCCAAAGAGAAGTTGTCGCACCGGACAGGGATCAAAACCTCGTCGGCGCAGAACAGGGCGCTCATGGTGAGGTTGTCCCGGGCGGGAGGGGTGTCAATGACGATGTAATCATAATCATCGTTGATATTGGCCAGACAATGGATCAGGAAGGTGTAGTTCTTCATCTTATACTCGTCCGCCAGCAGATCCAGCTGGTGAACGGCACGAGGCGTCTGAGCAGTGCTGGGGATGATATGAACGCCCTCCACGTTGGTGGGGTGGATGTAGGGCGTCAGATCCATGCCGCCAAGATCGAAGTTCATGAACATGTTCACCAGACCGTGACCCTTGTAGAAGTTCTCGGCCTTCTTGTGCTGGGTCAGCATGTAGGTGGTGTTGGCCTGCTGGTCCATATCCACCACCAGGACCCGTTTTCCCTCGGCGGCCATCAGAGCAGCGAGATTGACAACTGTGGTTGTTTTGCCGGTACCGCCCTTTTCGATGGCGGTTGTCAGGATCAGAGACATAAAATCCCTCCGTTTTTCGCATTTCAGGAGATTTACCCCCGGTTTTGCTGTGTTTTTTACGTTTTCATTATAGCTTGCCTTTCATAGTACTGTCAATATAATACTGCACATTTCTCGGACTTTTTCCAAAAGGAACTCAAATGACACGGACCCTGTAAATGAATCGGAAGCAGAACAAACCCACTTGACACGGACCCTATAAATGACAGTCAAGAGCAACAAACCAAATGAGACGGTCCCCATAAATTCGCCTGATCCCGCAGCGAAGCGAGGGACAGTCTCATCATACCACCTGATGCCCGGCATTTTTTGTCGGAGATTGACGGTTGGACTCTCAAAAGGGAAGGGGGTGGCAAAACAATATGTTAAAAAATTAACGAGCTGAATGAGTGGCCAATTCATCTGCCCTGCACACGCCTGTTTCCCTTCGGAAACAAATCGTGGCAACCGCAACCACTTTGTTGTATACTATACAAAAAACAGCAGGGAAGGAGGGGAGCGCCATGCTTACCGAACAGCTAACCGCCGACGCGGCAGCGCTGCATCAGGCTATCCTGCGCCACGGCGGCGAGGTCTCCCCGTTCTTCTGCGGAAAAGAACTGGGCTGGGAGCATCGCCGCATCGCCCGGGCCATGGAGGAGCTGGTGGCCGCTGGGATCACAGACCCCGCAGCCGCCGTTCTGCCAAAGCCCCTGAAACAGCGGAAAACCTACGATTTCCCGGAAATTCAGGCCATTTTTGCGGACTTTCCAGCCTTTGCCCGGGCCGTACACGCCGTGGAACACGCCGCGGGCCGCCGCCTGCCCACGGCGGATCTCAGCGCCCTGACGGAGCTGTTCGACTTCCACGGCCTCTCTCCGGAGGCGCTGGAGCTACTGACGGCCCAGTGCTGCGACGAAGCCATCCTCCGGGGCGAGGAGCGCCCCACGGCCCGGCGCATCGAAAAGCTGGGTCTGGAATGGGCCCGTCTGGGCGTGCGATCCCAGGCCGACGCCATGGCCGCGATCCGGCGGATGGCCCGGCGGGAACAGACGGTGGCGGAGGTCCGCCGTCGGCTGCGGCTGGACCCGGACGCGCGAATCCCGTCGGATGACGCCTACATCGCCGCGTGGCTGGACTGGGGCTTCTCCCCGGCGCTCATCGAGCTGGCCTTCGACCGCACCGTGCTGAACTGCGGCCGCCTGAACTGGAAATATTGTCACGGAATTCTGGAAAGCTGGCGGAAAAACGGCCTGTTCACCATGGCGGACGTTCTGGAAAAGGACGCGCCGCCCCGCAAGCCGGAAACCGCGCCGGAACCGAACGATCCCTGGCGCTACATCCCCTGATCCCCCGCGAAAACCGTCATATTCGGACAGAACTTGGTAAGTTCTGTCCGTTTTTTTGTCCTCCCCCGGAAAACCCCTATATAAAAAAAGAACGCCACGGCCTCAGTTACACAGACCTCCTCAATGTTACAACCGTGTAACAAATCGGCGTAACCACTTGCATTTCAAAAAGTCGAATGTTATCTTAGCATTACAAAACAAGGCGATCATAACTTACCCCGGTTCAGATATTGGGTAGGCTAGCCACGATATGTAAATCGGGGCGGTTAAGAAAACGTTGTTTTGTAAAACAAACTCCCGAACGGGAGAATCTAAAAGGAGGAAACCCCATGAAGAAGTTCCTTTCTCTGGTACTGGCTCTGGTGATGACCATGTCTCTGGTCACCGTCTCTGCTGGTGCCAAGGACTTCACCGACGCCAGCAAGATCGCTTATGACGAAGCTGTCGACGTGATGTCCGCCGTGAAGGTCATCGATGGTTACACCGATGGTTCCTTCAATCCCTCCGCCACCCTGACCCGTGGCGCTGCCGCCAAGATCATCTGCAACCTGATCCTTGGCCCCACCACCGCATCCGCCCTGGTGGCTGATGCTGCTCCTTACAAGGACGTTCCTACCAACCACACCTTCGCTGGCTACATTGCCTATTGCCAGAAGACCGGCATCATCTCCGGTTATGCTGACGGCAGCTTCAAGCCCGCCAACTCCCTGACCGGCTACGCTTTCATGAAGATGCTGCTGGGCGCTCTGGGCTACAAGGCTGATCAGGAAGGCTACACCGGCGCTAACTGGTCCATCAACGTTGCCAAGCGCGCTCTGAACATCGGCCTGGCTGATGATCTGGTGGGCGATTTCAACGGCGTCAAGGCTGTGAACCGTGAAGAGGCTTGCCTGTATGCCTTCAACACCCTGAAGGCTACCATGGTCGAGTATGACAAGAACTCCACCGTCATCGTCGGCAACATCACCATCAAGGAGCAGTCCGACGCCAAGGAGATGGCCAACACCGGCAAGACCGATGGCAACATCGACAAGGACGGCAAGATGCAGTTCGCTGAGAAGTACTTCACCGATCTGAAGGGTGTCGCCACTACCGATGAGTTCTCTCGTCCCGCTACTATGTGGAAGGTCAAGTCCGAGGAGATCGGCACTTACACCGATACCGCTGACGCTACCTACACCAAGAAGGTCGAGATCGGTGACATTTACAAGGATCTGGGCCTGGGCAAGAGCATCTCTGCCAAGAAGGTCTCTGTCTATGTGGATGGCGTTGAGGACGCTTCTCAGCCCGCTCGCGACATCACCAAGGGCGATGACAAGAACAAGTACGGCGATAACGGCGTTCTGACCGAGGTCTTCTATGATAACGACAACGATTCCGTGGTCATCACCGAGGTCAACACCTATGTCGGCACCATCACCAAGACCGTGAAGGCCACCGACAAGAAGGACGCCTATGTTGTGGTTGCTCCCGAGAGCGAGAAGCCCGCTAACTTCAAGAACGAGTTCGAGACCGATGACAAGTTCGAGGATGACGACTATGTTCTGTACACCTACTCCCTGAAGGAGAAGGAGATTGAGTCTGTTGCCGCTGCCACCAAGGTGGAAGGCACTGTCACCGTTGCTGAGAACAGCGTGACCAACAACAGCGACAAGAAGGCCCTGACCATCGATGGCACCCGCTATAAGGCTTCCGCTAAGATCAGCGGCGAGAACCTGAGCGACGTGTCCGTGAAGCAGGACTACACCATCTATCTGGATTCTTACGGCTACATGATCTATGTCGAGGAGAACGAGGCGATCGGCGATTACGCTCTGATCCTGAACATCAAGCAGGGCTCTAATGACTGGTATCTGGGCAACCGCGCTGAGCTGCTGTTCACCGACGGCACCACCAAGATCGTCCCCACCGACAAGGATTACTTCACCGAGAAGAGCATGGCGAAGAATGATATTGTCACCTACAAGGTGAACGATGACGGCGAGTACACTCTGAAGGCTCTGCCCACCGAGAAGCTCGTCAGCGCAGAGAGCAGTATGAGCGGTCAGACCCTCACCAACAAGACTCTCTCCATGGAGAACAACAAGGCCGGCCTGAAGATCGACGGCACGACCTACACCGCCAACAGCGCTTCCGTGTTCGTGGTTGCTGACGCCGGTTCCACCGACGACTTCACCGCTTACACCGGCGTGAAGAACGCTCCCTCTATCAACACCACCAAGGCTGCGAAGCTCTCCGAGACTGCCGATACCTATGCTTACTGCAAGTCCGGCAAGATGATCACCGTGATGTTCGTCTTCCCCGGCAAGAACGTTGAGATCAACGACGCTACCAGCAACGCTCTGTTTGTTGCTAACGGCTCTGTCTCCAACCTGATCCACGACAATGACGGTGACTACTTCACCTTCAGCGCTGTGGTTGACGGCGAGCTGAAGACCGTGAAGGTCGCTCAGGACGTCAAGGTTGACGGCGTCAAGCAGACTGAGAAGCAGATCAAGAAGAGCTTCGGCGGCCTGTTCAAGAGCTACACCACCGATAAGGGCATCATCACCTCTGTCAAGACCTATGAGGACTATGACAAGAACCAGGATGTTGAGAACGAGAGCGCTGTGAACGGCACTGTCTCCGGTATCGACAAGGTCTCCAAGGAGTACACTGTCAAGCTGGGTCTGGTGAAGGATGGCGAGTACAAGTACACCGTCACTGTGGATAAGGACGCCAAGATCTTCTATGTCAACACCGACGACGAGATCTCTGTCTCCTCTTACAGTGCTATCGCCAAGGACGACAACGATGTTGTCTACGCTGTGGTCAAGGACTACATGGTCAAGACCCTGATCGTCTATGAGCAGGACGGCAATGACGCTAACCCCGGCAAGCCCGACCTGAGCAAGGATGTTGAGGTCAAGAGCGTTGATATCGACACTCCCGAGACCACTATCACCTACTATGTCGAGGCCGGCAAGAAGGATCTGACCACCAGCGACATCAAGGCCATTCTGGCTGACAAGGGCTGCAAGGACATCACCAAGAGCGGCAGTAAGTGGAGCTTCACCTATGATGGCATGTCCTTCGAGGGTGTCACGGTTGTGACCACTCAGGTTTATGCTCTGACTGTCAAGAACGAGCTGCCCGACAACTATAAGGATGCCAAGGTTTCCTGCGACAGCAAGTTTGTAGCGAAGGGTGACACGGTTGTTGTTACTGTAACTGATGTTGACACTTGGACTACCCCCAACAACATCACGGTTACCGGCACTGCCATTGACGGTTCTGTGACTGCTGAACTGCTGAAGGACAACAAGGGCGCTACCTATACCTTCAAGATTGGTACTCTGACCGCAGATGCCACCGTTACGGTTGAGAAAGCTTAATAACACATTAAGCAAAGCTTCCGTCGAAACTCTTTTGAGTTGAGATAACGAATGCCCCGCGCCTTTCGGCGCGGGGCATTTGCTTATTCTGCCATCAGAAGGGCTGCGTAATAATAGGCATGGTCGGTTTTGTTGAATTCGGCCCGTTCATCTCCGCTGTGCTGCCAATTCACACTGTTGCCGTTCCAGGCCACGCCCACCGCTGCGGAAGAGCTGCTTCCGTAGCCATTGGCGTTGGTGCATCCCCGAATCAGGATCATGTGGTACGGTGAGGAAGAATTGGTCAGCTCCCGGATGATGACAAGCACCGGCGGTTTGGAAAAGGTCAGCGTTTTGGAAAGCTGATTGTTTCCCATATAGGTCCCGTGGGTGATAAAGCAGTTTCCACAATTTTCCAGTGCTGCCGCCGCGGCTGCCGCGGCGTCGGCGTTGGCCTTCAGGGCCGTGTCGATCTTCTCGTTGTCACTGTTGAATTCCTCCACTAAAATGCGGTCCGTCCCCGCCCAGCGGGACAGCCGGTAGTTGGGTGTCTCTTGACTTGCCATATGCGTAACCCTATCCTTTCTCAGAATGTTATTGTTGCATAACAAAGTAAATTATCTACATACCCTTCTGAAAAAAGTTCTTGTTGTTGTCGAAAACAGCCTTCCCGAAAAGTAGTGCGGATTCGGCAAAATTAGAACCGCCTTACCGCCCCTTGACGGCCCTCCGGAGACCTGTTATCATGACCCTGAGAACAACACCGGGAGGGGCCTATGATGTTTCAAAAATCCGCCTGCATTGAGACACTGTACACGGAGCTGCCCTTTTTAGAGCGGTTTTCCGCCGCCAGAGCCGACGGCTTCGAGTTTGTAGAATTCTGGAGCTGGACCGACAAGGATCTCGCCGCCGTAAAGGCCGCCGCGGACGCTGCGGGGGTCGGCATTTCCGGTTTCAACGGCGACGCGGAGCTGTCCCTCATCGACCCTGCCCAGAAAACGGCCTACAAGGCCTTTCTGCGGCGTTCTCTGGACGCCGCTATGGGAATAGGGGCACGGTCCGTCACGGTCCACTCAAACGGTCTGGGGGAGGGAGGAAGGGTCCTTTGCCCATACGATGACCTCAGCGACGCTGTGAAGCTCTGCACCATGTTCGATACGCTGAAAATCGCGGCGGAATGGGCGGAAGCTTGCGGCGTCCGGATCAATCTGGAGCCGCTGAACGTCACCACGGACCATCCCGGCAATTTCCTCCGCCATACCCGCACAGCCGCCGAGCTGACCCGGCTCATCGGCTCCCCGTATTTGAAGGTGCTGTACGATGTGTACCACATGCAGCTCAACGAGGGCAGCCTGTGCGACCATATCGCGCCTACGCCGACCAGTTCGGCCACATCCACGTGGCGGACGCGCCGGGCCGTCACGAGCCGGGCACCGGGGAAATTCACTACCCGGCGGTGTTCGCCGCCTTGGAGCAGGCGGGCTACCGGGGCCTCATCGGCTACGAGCTGTTCCCCAAAACCGACACGAAAACCGCCGTCCGGGCCATCATGGCGGACTGACCGCCGATCACAGAAGGAGAGGACCTTATGTCAGATTACAGCGCCTTTTTCTTAATGAAGCCGGAGGATGTGAAGCGGTACCCGTGGATGTGCTCCATTTTTTCCAGCCGGATGAGGAAACCGATTGCGTTGAGATCGGCGACGGCAACATCAACTATGTGTTTCAGGTGCGCTCCCGGAAGGACGGCCGCTCCGTCATCGTGAAGCAGGCGGACAAGCTGCTGCGGTCCTCCGGTCGTCCGCTGGATCTCTACCGCAACAAGATCGAGGCGGAGACCCTGATGCTGGAGGCCCGGCTGGCCCCCAAATTCATCCCGGAGGTCTATCATTACGATGAGACCATGGCCGCCCTCTCTATGGAGGACATTTCCGCCTACAAAAATCTCCGCAAGGAGCTGGCGGCGGGCCGGGTCTACGACCATCTCAGCGAAAATCTCTCCGATTTTCTGGCCCAGTCCTTGCTGCCCACCACGGATCTGGTGATGGACCGGCAGGAAAAGAAGAAGCAGGTCAAGTTCTTCACCAACCCGGAGCTGTGCGACATCACGGAGGATCTGGTGCTCACGGAGCCGTATCTGGCCCAGCCCATGAACCCCGGAACAAGAATATCGTCACCCCCGGCAACGAGGATTTCGTGCGGGCGCGTCTCTATGAGGACGAGGCCCTCCATGGGGAAGTCGCCGCCCTGCGGAACGGCTTCATGAACAACGCCCAGGCGCTGATCCACGGCGACCTCCATTCCGGCTCTATTTTTGCCAATGAGCAGGGTATCAAGGTCATCGACCCGGAGTTCGCCTTCTACGGCCCCATGGGCTACGACATCGGCAATGTCATCGGCAACCTGTTTTTCGCGTGGGCCAACAAGGCCTATACCGGCGGCAGCGCCGAAACGCAGACCGCTTTGGAGCAAACCATCCGGGAGACCTGTGACAAAACGGCGGAAAAGCTGGCGGCGGAATATGACAAGCTGGTAAAATTCCCTCTGTACCGCGCTCCCGCCTTCCGCAAAGCGTATCTGGACGGCGTCATGGCAGATGCCTACGGCTATGCCGGGACGGAGATCATCCGCCGGGTGGTGGGGGATTCCAAGGTGATGGAGGTCACCTCCGTCACGGATCCGGCCCAGCGGCTCCCCATGGAGCGCGCCCTCATCAAGCTGGGCATCTATCTCATTAAAAACCGCGCCTGCGGCCTTACCGGGGCCGCTGTGACGGAGAAATTCCGTGAAATTTTGTCGGAGGGGAGGGAATCCTATGGTCAGAATGGATGAAAACATGCCGTTTCTGCTGCAATATGAACATGTGGCATGGTATGACAACGGCAAGGTCCGCATTTTAGACCGGCGGGTCTATCCCACAGAGGTCCGGTTCGTGGAGTGCGTCACCTATCAGGAGGTGGTGCAGGCCATCGCGGACATGGTGACCCAGAGCGCGGGGCCGTACACCGCCGTTGGCATGGGCATGGCCTTGGCCGCGTGGCAGGTCCGGGACAAGGGCGCGGCGGAGCAGGACGCTTTCTTACAGCAGGCGGCTTACGATCTGGCCCACGCCCGCCCCACCACCGCCAACCGCTACGGCCAGATCACCTATCGCTGCGCGGAGGTGGCCAAGGAGGCGCTGGCGGCAGGGAAGGACCCCATTCAGGCCATCGTGGAGAACACGGTGGAGTCCCTGAACCGCCGGTATTCCACCATGCAGATCGTGGGCGACCATCTGGCAGAGCTGATCCCGCAGGGGGGCACGATTCTGACCCAGTGCTTTGGCGAGACCATCATCGGCACCGTGATCCGGGCCGCCCGCTGTCAGAACAAGGACTTCAAAGTGTTCTGCGCCGAGACCCGGCCCTATCTGCAGGGGGCGCGGCTGACCTCCGGCTGCTTCGCCCAGATGGGCTTTGATACCACGGTCATCACCGACAATATGGTGGCCTACGCCATGGAGCGGGAGGGCATCGACCTGTTCACCTCCGCGGCGGACACCATCGCCCGGGACGGCCACATCGCCAACAAGATCGGCACGTTCCAGATCGCGATTCTGGCCAAGTCTATGCTGATGAATGGTCGTTGAATACGGCAAAAAAGATGAGCGCCGCCCGGTTGAGCACCGGAACCAGCGGCAACATTAGCATTTACAATGCTGAAAAAGGTCTGGTGGCTTTGAGGCCCTCCGGCATGGATTATTTTCCACCACCCCGGAGGATGTTGTGATCCTGGATCTGGACGGCAAGGTGGTGGACGGTAAGCGGAAGCCCTCCAGCGAGTGGGCTCTGCACACAACGTTCTATAAGCATAAGCCCCATGCAAGAGCAGTTGTCCACACCCACTCCGTCTACTGCACGACGCTGGCTGTACTGGGTGAGCCCATCCGGGCGGTGCACTATGTGATCGGTGACGCAGGCGCGGCGGAAGTTCCCTGTGCCCCCTATCAGCTGTTTGGCACGGAGGCGCTGGCGGAGGCGGCTATGGAGGTCTGCGGCAAGAGCGATGGTGTTCTGCTGGGCAACCACGGCCTCGTGTGCTGCGGCAAGGATATCAAGGGTGCTTACGGCCTCGCCTGCAATCTGGAATACATCGCGGAGATCCAGTGCCGGGCCATGAGCATTGGCAAGCCCAATGTGTTGACGGAAGAGCAGATGGCTGAGGTCATGGTGAAGTTCCGGTCCTACGGTCAGCCCGGTGCGAAAAAGACCGGATATTGAGGGGAGCGTTACGATGCGGAACTTTGATTTTTACAGCCCTACCTACTTCGTGTTCGGAAAGGACCGAGAGGCGGAGACCGGCAGGTATGTCAAGCGCTTCGGCGGCAGCCGGGTGCTGGTGGTCTACGGCGGGCAGTCCGCCAAACGCTCCGGCCTGCTGGACCGGATCATGGCCTGCCTGAAGGAAGAAAACCTGTACGCCGAGGAGCTGGGGGGCGTAAAGCCCAATCCCCGCAGCGGCCTTGTCTATGAGGGCATTGAACTGTGCCGCCGGGAGAAGATCGACTTTGTTCTGGCCGTGGGCGGCGGCAGCGTCATCGACACCGCTAAGGCCATTGCCATCGGTGTACCCTATGACGGCGATTTCTGGGACTTTTTCTCCGGGAAGATGCCGGAGCAGGCTCTGCCTGTGGGCACCGTCCTGACCATTGCCGCCTCCGGCAGCGAAGGCTCTCCGGACTCCATCATCACCAACGAGAAAACTCTGGAGAAGAACGGCGCGGAAGCCGACTGCCTCCGTCCCTGCTTCTCCGTGCTGGACCCTGCCCTCACGGAAAGTCTGCCCGCCTATCAGACGGCCTGCGGCATCACGGACATCATGGCCCACACCTTTGAGCGCTATTTCACCAATACGCCGGACGTGGAGGTGACGGACCGGATGCTGGAGGGCGTGCTGCTGGCCATGCTCCACGAGGGCCGCCGGGTCATGGAGGACCCTCACAACTACGAGGCCCGGGCGAACATCATGTGGGCCGGTATGGTGTGCCACAACGACATCATGGGCGTGGGCCGTCAGCAGGACTGGAACAGCCACCATCTGGAACACGTCCTCTCCGCTAAGTATGACTGCGCCCACGGCGCGGGTCTGGCGGTCATCATGCCGGCGTGGATGCGCTACTGCGCGGAGCACGGCGGCGAAAAGCGTCTGGCCCAGATGGCCGTCCGGGTCTTTGGCTGCCAGATGGACTTCGACGATCCCAAGCGCACGGCGCTGGAGGGTATCGAGGCCTTCCGGGCATTCCTCCGGTCCATCGGGATGCCCCTGACCTTTGCCGAGATCGGCGCCGATCCGGCAGATATCCCGGAGCTGGTGGAGATGAACCACATCGGCGACGGCAAGACCGGCGGCTATATCGGTCTGGACCGGCAGGCTCATTTCGACATCTACAATCTTGCCGCCGGGAGCTGCGTTCCCGAGACTTGAATGGATATGACATAAGTGCCGCGAGGGCGCTCCTGTCAGGAGCGCCCCCGCAGTGTTCTCTGCTTCTGCTGCTTTGTGACCGCCAAAGCTAATGTATAAGGTATACAAGGTCCGGGTTACTTACCGTTTACAAGCTATTAGCGTATACACAAATCAGAAAAGTGTGTTCGTTGCGAAGCTGATGAACGGATCATCCTCGCAGCTTTGGCGGTCCCAATGAGCCATGTTCCATAAAGAAGCGGAAGACCTTGTATCGTAAGGCTTTCCACAAAAGCGCCGCCCGTGCTTTGGTAAAAAATCCGAAGCATGGGCGGTGTTAAATTTTGTCAAAATTTATCTTGACATCTAACCGTGATCAGAGTACCATAAAAACAACTTTTTTGGATTTAACTCTTTAATCCGAAAAAGCGTACGTCATGTAAGGAGAGACGAGAGGAGAAACACTATGTACAATTTTGCACTCGCGTTTGTGATCTGCGGCGTCGTGTATTTCATCGGCGAAGCAGTCTCAAACCTGACGAAGGCCTGGATCCCATCGGTTTTCGTCACCGCCGCCGTACTTCTGGTAGGCTTCTGGACTGTTATTCCCACCACCGTTGTAAGCGACTCCATGCTGATCCCCTTTGGCAGCACCATCGGCATTTACCTGCTTATCACCCACATGGGCACGGTCATCTCCATCAAGCAGCTGCTATCCCAGTGGAAGACCATCGTCGTGTGCCTGGCCGGTCTTGCCGGTATGTGCGCGCTGTGCCTGGTCATTCTGCCCGGCGTGATCGGCCGTGACCTGGTGGTTGCCGGTCTGCCTCCGCTGACCGGCGGCATCATCGCTGCCACCACCATGAAGACAGCTGCGGAGGCTAATGGCCTTACCGAAGCCGCCATCTTCGCCATCGCTATGTACTGCGTGCAGGGCTTTGCCGGCTATCCCCTTACCGCTGTCTGCCTCCAGCTGGAGGGCAAGAAGCTGATCAAGGGCTATCGCGCCGGCGAGTACAAGCTGGAAAGCGCCGTCAGCGATGTGGACGCCGTCAACGGCAAGCTCAACAACGGCACTGCTGAGGAGCACAAGAAGCTGATTCCCCCTCTGCCTGCCAACTGGAACGGCCCTGTGGTCATCCTGCTGAAGCTGGGCATCGTGTCCTGGCTCGCAACCCAGCTGGGCACCATCGTGATCCCCGTCATCAACATGAAGATCAGCGGCGCTGTGTATGCGCTGGTTCTGGGCGTCATCTTCACCAGCATCGGCTTCCTGGATGAAAATGCCATCAATAAGGCCAACTCCTATGGCATCATCATGTTCGCTCTGATGATGTATGTGTTCGACGGTCTGAATGGCTGCACCCCCGAGATGCTCGGAAACATCATCGGCCCCATGATCCTCCTGATCGTGGTGGGCGTTATCGGCATGGTCATTCTGTGCTTCATCGCGTCCAAGATTCTGAAGGTCTCCTTCCTGATGGCCACCGCCACGGCCTTGACCGCACTCTACGGCTTCCCGCCCAATGCCATCATCACCGAGGCCACCTGCACCGCTCTGGCGCAGACCCCGGAGGAGAAGGAATTCCTGATGAGCAAGATGTTCCCGCCCATGATCGTGGGTGGCTTCACCACTGTGACCATCACCTCCGTGGTAATCGCCGGCATCTTTGCCGAAATGTTCTGATCCAGTCATCCGCAAAGCTGTCCGGCCCTTTCCGCCGGACAGCTTTGTTCATAAAATCACTCTTGCGCATCCCGGAAAAACCGATACAATAAAGCTACCACAGATTACATGAAGAAAGGATCTTGTGTATTATGGATATCAAATCTCTTGCGGAACAGTACAACGATTACATCATTGATCGCCGCCGGTATTATCACACCTGCCCGGAGCTCTCCGGCGAGGAGAAGAACACCCGCGCCCATCTGAAGGAAGATCTGGAGGCACTGGGCATCACCGATATTCACGAGTTGGAGACCTGCTACGGCCTGACCGCCACCATTCACGGCGGCAAGCCCGGCAAGACCGTGGCGCTGCGCGCCGATATTGATGCTCTGCCCGTCAAGGAGGAGACCGGCCTGCCCTTCGCCTCCCACAACGAGGGCAAGATGCATGCCTGCGGCCATGACAACCACATGGCCATGCTGCTGGGCGCCGCCAAGATCCTCAACGAGGTGAAGGACGAGCTTTCCGGCGATGTGCGCCTGGTGTTCCAGCCCGCGGAGGAGACCGCCGTGGGTGCTCTGCGGATGATGGAGGAACACGCGCTGGACGGTGTGGACGCCATTTACGGCGTGCATGTCTGGGGCACCTATGACGCCCCGGGTATCGCTTTCCCCGCCGGTAACCTCATGGCCTGCTGCCACGGCTTCACCATTGAGGTGGAGGGCAAGTCCGCCCACGCTTCCGCCCCTCACGAGGGTGTGGACGCCGTGATGGTGGCAAGCGCCATTCTCCAGTCCATCCAGCAGCTGGTCTCCCGGATGAACGATCCTCTCAACCCGCTGGTCATCACCGTGGGCAAGGTCACCGCCGGCAACCGCTGGAACGTGCTGGCCGGCCACGCCACGCTGGAGGGCACCGTGCGTACCTTCCTCACCGGCACGCAGGTGGAGGACGCGCTGCGTAAGGTGGCCGAGTGCACCGCTGCAGCCTTCGGCGCCAAGGCGACCCTGAGCTATCAGTACATGACGGAGCCTGTCATCAACAGCGACGAGCAGCTCAACCGCATCGCCCAGACCGCCGTTACCAAGCTTTACGGTAAGGAATCCCTCATTACCCCCGCACCTCTGATGGGCAGCGAGGACTTCTCCTGGTTCGGCAAGGACGGCATCCCCTATATCTACGGCTTTGTGGCCAGCCACAATAAGGACTGGGATCATATGTACGGCAACCATCACGAGAAGTACGACGTGGACGAGACGATCCTCCACCGCGGCGCCGCGGTGGCCGCACAGTTCGCCGCTGACTACCTCGCTGAGACCGCACAGCAGTAATTCAGCTGAGGAAGGAGCGGACCATGGACATCAAAGCATTGGCACAGGACGCTGCCCCTTATGTGGTGGAGCGTCGGCACTACTACCATCAGCATCCGGAGCTGACCGGGGAGGAGAAGAACACCCGGGACGCCATCCACCGGGATCTGGAGGCGCTGGGGATCACCGACATCCGGGATATGGTCAATTGCTATGGCCTGGTTGCCACCATCCACGGCGGCAAGCCAGGCAAGACCGTGGGCCTGCGGGCAGACACGGACGCGCTGTCCTTCCAGGAGGAGACGGGACTGCCCTTCGCCTCCTGCGAACCGGGGAAAATGCACGCCTGCGGCCACGATACCCACATTGCCATGCTGCTGGGCGCCGCCAAGCTCCTTCAGGAGCACCGGGAGGAGCTGCGGGGCGATGTGCGGCTCATCTTCCAGCCGGCGGAGGAGCACGTCATCGGCTCTAAGGCTATGATCGCAGAGGGTGCGCTGGACGGGGTGGACGCCATCTTCGGCCAGCATGTCTGGGGCACGCTGGATATTCCCTATATTGACGTTACCGCCGGTCCCCGCATGGCCTACTCCGGCCGCTTCACGGTGGATGTGATTGGTACCTCCTCCCATGCGGCCACGCCCCATCTGGGCGCAGATGCCATCACCGGCGCTGCGGCGATCATCAATAACCTCCAGCAGTATGTCTCCCGCATGAGCAACCCCCTGGACCCCGTGGTGCTCACCATCGGAACCATCTCCGGCGGCAATCGCTACAACGCGATCGCCAATCATGTCACCATGGAGGGCGTCACTCGTGCCTACTTCCTGGATAAGCACGAGGAGGCCATGCGGCAGATCGTGGAGAACACGGCGGAGGGTCTGGGCATGAAGGCTGTGCTCAAGTATGCCCATGTGGTGCATCCCGTGATCAACGATGACGATGACCTCACAGAGATCGCCCAGAAGGCCGTGGTCAAGCTCTTCGGCGAGGAGACGCTCTGCCATATGCCCGCCATGATGGGCAGCGAGGACTTTGCCAACTACGCTGCGGAAATTCCCGCCGTGTTCGGCTTCATCGGCTGCCGGGACGAGGCCAACGGCATGATCTACAACAACCACCACGAAAAGTTTACGGTCAACGAGTCTCTGCTTCCCAAGGGAACCGCGCTGATGGCGCAGTTTGCCGTGGATTATCTGGCCGGCAACGCGTAACAAAGGGCAAACAGCAGGGGGGAGGGACCCTTTCCGAATGGACCCGCTCCCCGCCAAAAGACGGCGAAAGAATATAAATTACGGCCAGCAGCCGAAGCGCTGCTGGCCGTTCTTTATGCGGCACGGCGGGGAGAAAAGACTTTTTCGACACGATAAGAGGGGAGGCTGTCGATAAAGAGGTAGATTCTCCGCAACGGAAAGGAAGGGTGTGCGCGGGAAACCCAAGAAGGATACACCGTCGGCTCAATCCAAACAGCGAATCCTGCGTATCCAGCGTGAACGCATCCTTCGTGACGTTTTGCAGTCCGATGCGCTCCATTTCCGCCTTGAGCATATCGCCGGTGGCAAGCTCCGCGTCGGAGCCTGCTGTCCGGTAGCCAAGGGTTTCGTTGCTGCGGATGTCCTCCAGCTTCAGCGCCAGATCATAGGCGTAATCCACGTCTACCGTGTCGAGGTAGGCTTGTGTGGGGTCAGCCACGGGCTGTGCGGCGTCCGCGGCGGGCTGCTTGCCGCAGGCAGTCGCGGATACCAGCAGGAATCCTGCCAGCAGTGCACTCACGATTCTCTTTTTCATGTTTTTTCTCTCCTTTGCAGTCATAGACCGGCGGAAGAACGAAAAAAAGCCACAGACGCACCTGCGCCCGTGGCTTGAAACATCCAAACAGAGAGAATTACCCTTTTCCGCATAGACCGGGGAGCACCGTGCATGCAGTCCATTTTATCACTCTTATTGATTAACAAAAGGCGCACACCTCTTCCAAAGCAGTTTGGGAGGGGTTAGCCTTTTTCCTTATTCCCCTGGTTTCGTATATACTCGGTAATAAGTTCGTGGCTGCGTTCACTCACAGTGCAAACAAAATAAGAACGATTCCAGAGATAGGGTTTCCAATAGAACGGAGCAAGGTATTCGGCGAATTCTTTTCTGAGTAGTCTTGCCGTTACCGTCTTGTAGGAACAGACCAGGGAGGACAAAGCCACTTGAGGCGGTGCCTCGAAGAGAATATGGATGTGGTCCTTATCGGTGTTTACCTCATTCACGTAGCACTGGAAGTTCTCCTCAAAGATACGATACGTCAGTTCTGTGAGCCGGTCCTTAAAGGCTCCGTCTATGACCGGATGCCTGTATTTTGTTACTACAACCAAATGATATTCCAGGTCATAACAACTGTGTCTATTCGTTCGATAGCTCATGTTTACGCCCTCCGCATGTCGCTTTACAACCAATTCTTGTTATGGTATAATAATACCATAATCAAAGGCATTTAGCAACAGGAGGTGAAAGCGTATGGCAAAGATAGTTTCAAGCTATTGCACGAAGGTCATTGGCGAAAACAGAATCTTCAAAGATACCATTCGGGTTTATCGCGATGCGCTTTCTCTTCTTATCCGCATCGTAGAGTCTGAATGGGATACCGGTCTTGGAGAGCTCTATGCGAAGTCCACGCTCAAAGCACAGAGGACAGTTGAACTGCTTGTTCATGCAAGCCGTACGAGTGTTGCCAAGTATCCTGAATTCGACAAACAGTTCTATAAGTACCCCAGTTACCTGCGGCGGTCCACGATTTCCGAGGCGCTTGGCGCCGTATCTTCGTACCGTGCTGCTGTTTCTCATTGGGAGAGTGCAGGCAGAAAAGGGAAAGAACCTAAACTCCAGACCTCTCGTTCAGCTATGCCGACTTTCTACAAAGACAATATGTACGAAGACAACGGTGATGGGACTGCCCGTCTGAAACTTTATCACAAGAACGACTGGGTGTGGGTAAAGGTCCGGCTTCGCAAGCAGGACACTGACTATATCCGGGAACATTGGGATAAGGCCGATGCTTCCGCGCCTAAACTCGTGAAACGGAACCGCCGTTATGCCTTATGCTTTGCCTTTGAAGAAACGGTTGCTTACGGCACGAAACCACTCACAGACCAGACCATTCTTGCTGTTGACCTTGGCATTAACACCGACGCTGTGTGCAGCGTTATGCGTCCAGACGGAACTGTCCTCGCACGGAAGTTCATCGACTTCCCGAGTGAAAAAGACCGGCTGAATACGCAATTGGGCCGCGCACGCAGAGGTCAGCGAGAGAATGGTCATCGAGGCGGCAACCGCCACATGAAGAAGGCTGTTCGCATCAACGAGGACTTGTCCAAGAAAATCGCTCCGGCAATCGTTCGGTATGCCGTTTCTGTTGGGGCCGACATCATTGTTATGGAACATCTTGACTTCATCGGGCAAAAACCCAAGCACAAAAAGCAGCGGCTCCACATGTGGAGAAATCGCGACATTCAGAAAATCGTCATGCATCAGGCCCACCGCAATGGAATTCGTGTGCGTTTTGTCAACGCACGAAACACCAGCAGGTTGGCTTTCGATGGTTCTAGCGAAGTAGCCCGGAATAGTACCAACATGGCGCTGTGCCGGTTCCAAAACGGAAAGCAGTATAACTGTGACCTGAATGCGAGTTATAACATCGGCGCACGCTACTTTATCCGAGAATACTTAAAACCCATCCCGGAAACGGAATGGTCTCTAATTATGGCAAAAGTTCCAGAATTAGAGCGAAGAACAAATTGCACATTATCCACCCTCTTTAGCCTCTACGCGGTGCTGAACTGTCAAACAGTTTCAGTTTCTGAGTCTTGGCCGCACGGTGGAAATGAGTCTGGGGCCTAAAGCCCCGGAAGCACCATCCATAGCGGTCACGCTTGGGTGGTGAGGTTTACTCGTTTACAAGTTGTGTGCGCCAGAACGTAATAAGCAACTTAAAAACTTGAACTCTTCCGCTCGATCAATAAGGCAACAAAGTTGCCAACCCGCACCCGCGGTGCGGTCCCCGGCTCTTCGACGGGTTTTCGGCATTTGACCCGGCCGTCCGTGTAGCCTCGATCCCTCACCAGAGGGATGGTCAAGACGTGCATATGCACAGGCGTTCTGAAAAAGAACAGGGAAACTTTAACACACTGAAAAAAAGATATCAAGATTTTTTTGCGGCCCTCGGTGCGCTCCGAAATCGGTTGTTTCCGGACTACTTCAAAAATACTGCGCGTGTGATGCAGCGTCTGGTCAAAATTCATGATTTTTCCGCATGGCCGTGCATAGCTTTCCGCATCCGAAGGCCCCTTGCATAAAGGTCACAAAAACGCTGAAATTTTCATTTGGTAATTTGGTAACGAATTACCACGCTAAAGCGTTGACAAATTAAATCGTCCCTGTTATGATAAATGCCATCAAAAGGGCGGCACCAACGTCCCGAAACCAACAGAAACGAGGGCAAGGATATGAAAAAGGCAATGGCAATTTTGTTGGCGGCTGTTCTGGCACTGGCCTGCACCGCCTGCGGCGGCAGCAAGAACGGGGAGACCAAGGACCGTCTGGCGCAGATCAAGGAAAAAGGCTATATCGAGCTGTGTACCGAGCCCTATTTCGCCCCCTATGAATATGTAGACCCCAACAAGAGCGGGGAGGACCAGTATCAGGGCATGGACATTGAGGTGGCCAGATACATCGCCGACAAACTCGGCGTAGACCTGAAGATCACCGCTCTGGATTTCACCGCCGTGCTGGCCGGTGTGGCGGACGGCAAATATGATTTCGCCATCTCCGCCATCGCCTATGCCCCTTCCCGGGCGGAGGCCATGCGGCTCAGCGATGTGTACTACTCCTCCAATACCGGCTATGGCTTCATCGTCCGGCCAGAGGACATTGACAAATATAACGACCTGGATTCCTTGAAGGATGCCGTGGTCATCACCCAAAGCGGCTCCGTTCAGGAAGCGCTGTATAACCAGTATATCAACGGCGCCTGCAAGGAATTCAAACTGGTGGCCAACATGACTGACGGCTATCTGGCCGTGGCCGAGGGCAAGGCCGATGTGTGTATCTGCTCCACTGCCTCTGCCCAGCTGTATGCCGATGCCAACGGCGGCATGTCCATCCCCGACTACCGCTTTGAGGTGGACCCCAACATGAACGGCACCTGCGTGGCCATGCCCATGGAGGGGACGGAATCTCTGGCGGAGTTGGTGAACCAGTGCATCGCCGAGCTGAAGGAAAACGGCCAGACGGACATCTGGTATAGCGAATATGAAGAGCAGGCCGCGGCTCTTGGCATCGAATAAGCGGCAAAATCGGTTTTAGGAGCGGAGTCCCATGGAAAAGGTCATCAAGGTTTGGTTGAAATATTATCCGGTGTACCTCTCAGGCCTGTGGGGCACCCTCTGGATCTCGGCAGTCACCGTGTTCCTGGGGGCCCTGCTGGGCATGGTGGTGGCCCTCATGCGGATGAGCCGCCTGAAAATCCTCCGGACCGCCTTCAATGTATATGTGGAGATCCTCCGGGGCATCCCCATCCTTCTCCAGCTGTATTTCTTCTGGATCGGTCTGCCCAAGCTGGTGCCCTTTGAACTGACGGATACCCAGTGCATCGTGGCGGCTCTGGTGGTAAACGCCTCCGCCTTCATCTCCGAGATCATCCGGGCCGGCATCGGCGCGGTGGACAAGGGCCAGTGGGAGGCCGCCCGGAGCATCGGCCTTTCCGAGACCCACGTGATGACCCGCATCATCCTGCCCCAGGCGGTGAAGAACATTCTCCCCGCCCTGTGCAACGAGTTCATCTCCACCGTGAAGGGCACCTCTCTTGCCTCCGTGTTCTTCGTGGGGGAACTGATGACCAGCTTCAAAACCGTTCAGAGCGCCACCTTCCTGGCCCTCCAATCCCTGACCATCGTAGGCATCATCTACTTCCTGCTGAACTTTATCCTCTCCCGGCTCCTGCGGGTCATTGAAAGGAGGCTGACCGTCAGTGACTGACGTGATTCTGGAAACCCGAAACCTGAAAAAGAGTTTCGGCAAGCTGGAGGTGCTGAAGGGCATCTCCACCGAGATCCGCCGTGGCGAGGTGGTGTCCATCATCGGCCCCTCCGGCGGCGGCAAGTCCACCTTTCTCCGGTGCCTGAACCTGCTGGAAACGCCGGACGGCGGCCAGGTCCTTTTCAAGGGCCAGGACATCACCGACAAAAAGCTGAACATCTCCAAATACCGCCAGAGCATCGGCATGGTGTTCCAGCATTTCAACGTGTTCCCCAACCTGACGGTGCTGGAAAACGTGACCCTGGCGCCGGTGCTGGAAAAGAAGGTCCCCAAGGACCAGGCCAAAGAAGAGGCCATGGCCCTGCTGCGCCGGGTGGGCCTGGGAGACAAGGCCGACCAGTATCCCCGGAAGCTCTCCGGCGGCCAGAAGCAGCGGCTGGCCATCGTCCGGGCCATGGCCATGAAGCCGGAAGTCATGCTCTTTGACGAGCCCACCTCCGCTCTGGACCCGGAAATGGTCAAGGAGGTCCTGAACGTCATCCGGGAGCTGACCCGCAGCGGCATGACCATCCTCATCGTCACCCACGAGATGGGCTTTGCCCGGGAGATATCCGACCGGGTGCTCTTCATCTGTGACGGCGTTATCAAGGAAGAGGGCACTCCGGAGCAGATCTTCACCTGCCCCCACGAGCCCAGCACCATTAAATTTCTGAGCATGGTACTTTGACACTCCCCATGACTCATTCGGTAAAGGAGACTGATATCATGATCCAGACCATCAAAGATCTGGTTTCCGCCAAGGCGGATACCACCGTAGCCCTGGCCAGGGAGATCTGGGGCTACGCCGAGCTTTCCTATGAGGAAACCAAGTCCGCCGCCGCCCTCATCGCCGCCCTGAAGCAGGAGGGCTTCACCATTGAGGAGGGCATCGCGGATATTCCCACCGCCTTTACCGCCACCTTTACCTCCGGCAGCGGCAAGCCGGTGGTGGGCTTTCTGGCGGAATACGATGCCCTGTCCGGCCTGAGCCAGAAGGCGGGCTGCCCGGTCCAGGAGGCCGTCCAGGAGGGCGGTGCCGGTCACGGCTGCGGCCACAATCTGCTGGGTGCGGGGTGCTATGCCGCCGCCGTGGCCCTGAAGGACTACCTGATCAAGGAGAAGAAAGACGGCACCGTGATCTTCTTCGGCTGTCCCGCCGAGGAGGGCGCCGGTTCCAAGCAGTTCATTGCCCGGGCCGGGTACTTTGACAATGTGGATTTTGCCTACACCTGGCACCCGGAGACCGTCAACGAAGTGGGCTCCCGGGGCAGCGTGGCTATCATGGGCGCCAACTTCACCTTTGACGGCATCGCCGCCCACGCCGGCGGAGAGCCCCACCTGGGCCGCAGTGCCCTGGACGCCGTGGAGCTGATGAACGTGGGCTGCAACTACCTGCGGGAGCACATGATCGACGCCGCCCGCATCCACTACGCCTATTCCGATCCCGGCGGCACCGCCCCCAACGTGGTCCAGAGCCATGCCGTCATCAAATACGAGGTCCGGGCACCCAAGGTCAGTCAGGTTCAGGAGCTGTTCACCCGGGTGGTGGACGTGGCCCGGGGTGCGGCACTAATGACCGGTACCAAGATGAAGTATGAGATCACCATGGCCTTCTCCGACTACGTCCCCAACCGCACGTTGGGGGCCGTGGTGGATCAGTGCATGCGGGAGCTGGGTGCTCCGGAGTGGACTGAGCCGGACTACCGGCTGGCGGCGGAGTTCCTCCGCACCTATCCCCGCACCACCATGGTGGGCATCCGGGAAAAGCTTGGCTACTACTTCGAGCCGGAAGAGCTGGACGCCGCCCTGGAAAAGCCCCTGGATCGGATCATCCATCCCTTCAACCCCAAGGAGACCGCCTACAGTTCCGGCTCCACCGACGTGGGCGACGTGGGCTACGCCACCCCCACCGTCATGTTCCACGTGGCCACCGCCTGCCTGGGCAATGTGGGCCACTCCTGGCAGAACACCGCCTTTGCCTGCTCCGATATCGGTATGAAGGGCATGCTGCGGGCGGCGGAGATCATGACCCTGGCTGCCATCCGCACCATGGACCAGCCGGAGGTCATCGCCAAGGCCCGGGAGGAACTGAAGCAGAAAAACGGCGGCAGCTACCACTGCCCCCTGCCGGATTACGTGACGCCTCCCATCGGCCGCTATTGAGCTTCACAGCCTTCAGCCGCCCGTGCCGGTCTGGCATGGGCGGCTCAGTATGTCAAAGAACCCCTGCTTTCAAATACATCCGGCCCATCCGCCGCTTGGAACGCACCTGACTACAAAAGCAAAAGGCCTGCTCTTTCGAGCAGGCCTTTTTATTTTTATAGCTCCAGCAGAAACCGGGCGGCGCTTTCCATGGCCGCCGCCGCTTTTTTAATGGGGAACATCTGAAATACGTGCCACATTCCCTCGCTGACCTCCAGCCGACAGGGCACATGGGCCGCCCGCAGCGCCGCAGCCAGAGACGCGGAATCGGAATAGAGGATTTCATGGTCTCCCACCTGGATCAGGGTAGGCGGAAAGCTCCCCAGATCCCCCAGCAGGGGCGACAAATCCGGGTCATGGAGATCCCTGTCCCCGGCGTATGCCCTCGGACGGTCTCGATGTACTCCGGTGTCAGCATGGGATCGCTCTCCACCCGCTCCCGGTAGGATGCCCCGGACATGGTCATATCCGTCCAGGGGGACATCAGCAGCAGCGCCCGGGGCATCCGGCGCCCAGCGGCCTTCAAACGGCGGCACAGCACCAGGGCCAGGTTGCCTCCGGCGGAATCTCCCGCCACCGTCACGTTTTTCGCCCCGTATCCCTGATACATCAGATAGTCCCAGGCCCGCATGGCATCCTCCACTGCCGCCGGGTAGGGATGCTCCGGGGCCAGCCGGTACTCAAAGCTCAGCACATCGTAGCCGGTGACGTGGGCCAGCTTGGAGGCCAGCACCGGGAATAGCCCAGATTGCCGCTGGTATAGCCGCCGCCATGGCAGTAGAGGATCACCCGCCGGTCCCCATGGGGCGCTTTCTGCCGGGTCCAGGCAGCAGGCATGGCCCCGATGGAAAGCTCTTCATACTCCATCCCCGCCATAGGGGCGGTAAGGCGGCCCAGGATCTCCTGGTTCCGGCGCTGATGCTCCAGCTCCTCCGGGGTCATGGCCTCCGGGGAACCGGCGCTGTGCAGGGCTTTCAGCGCCCGCATCAGCGGGTCCATCCGGGGTTTTTCGGCATCCGTTTTCCGTTTTCTGCCTAATTGCAGCTTTTCCATAGGCCCTCCGCTCTTTCGTGTTAATTGCAGAATACCATAAATCACGGAAAATGGGAAGTGGAAAATGGGCCAACTCTTGCCGCGCCTTTCCCCATGTGCTACAATGATCTGTAACTATTTTCGGGGAGGTGACGCAGATGGCAAAACCGGACAGTCAGTGGTACCGGCTGGACAATGCCGGTATTCTCTATTCCGCCCTGCAAAGGGAGGAGTATTCCGCCATCTACCGCTTCTCCGCCCTGATGACAGAGCCGGTGCGGCCCGCCGCCCTGCAAAACGCCATTGACCGGGTGCTGCCCCGTTTTCCCAGCTTCGCCGTCCGCATCCGCCGGGGTTTATTCTGGTACTATCTGGAGCCAAACACCGCCTCGGGCCCCTTTTTGAAGGCCGACGTGGCCAATCCCTGCCAGCCGGTGCGCTTCCGGGAGGACAACGGCTGGCTGGTGCGGTTTTACTATTACCGGAACCGCATCTCCCTGGAGGTGTTCCACGCCCTGTCCGATGGGGCCGGGGCCCTGATTTTTTTCCGGACGCTGCTGGCGGAGTATCTGCGGCAGACGGGCATAAGCGTTCCGGCCGGAAACGGCGTGCTGGACCTGGAGGAGCCGCCCCGGAAGGAGGAGCTGGAGGATGCCTACGCCCGCTATGCCGGACGGCACGCCCTGGGTCTGCGGCGGATGCCCAAGGCCTACGCCAACACCGGCACCCCGGAGCCTTTTTACACCTTCCATGTCACCATGGGCTTCGTGCCCCTGGAGAAGCTCCGGGAGGCCGCACGGAGTTATGACGCCTCCATCACAGAGTACCTCTCCGCCGCGCTGATCCACGTGCTGCTGGAAAAGCAGCGCCGGGAGCATCCCCACAAGGAACGCCCGGTGGCCCTGGCGGTGCCCATCAATCTGCGGAGCTGGTTCCCCTCGGAAACGGTGCGGAACTTCATCACCACCGTCCGTCTCAGCATCGACCCTGCCTTGGGGATTACACTTTTCCGGAAATCGTCTCCCAGGTGCGGCACTATATGAAGCTCCACGTCCACCGCCAGGAGCTGCAGGCCGCCTTTACCGGCAACGTCCGCTTCACGAAGAATTTCTTTCTCCGGGCGGTGCCGGTGTTTCTGAAAAACCCGGTGATGGCCCTCAACTACTATCTCCTGGGGGTGCGGCCCTACTCCTGCACCTATACCAATCCCGGTGCCTTCACTGTGCCGCCGGAGATGGCTCCCCATATTCAGGGCATGGAGGTGGTGCTGGGCCAGGCCACCGTGCCCCGGTGCCACTGTGCCTCCATCAGCTATGGAGACATCATGGAAATCACCTTTGCCGGCACCCAGGCCGAAACGGACACGGAGCGGGACTTTTTCCGCTTTCTGGTCCGGGAGGGCATTCCGGTGCGGATCGAGAGCAACCGATAAGAGGAGCATTTTATGTCTTACTGTGTCAACTGCGGCGTGGAGCTGGACCCCAGCGCCAAAACCTGTCCCCTGTGCGGGACGCCTGCCTGGCATCCGGAACTGGATGCGCCGCCCTACTTTCCCGCCAACTCCGCCGCCGTACAGCCCGCCTCCAGGCGAGAGGCCGCCATTCTGCTGACGGCCATGCTGGTGTCCGTGTCCCTGTGCTGCGGGCTTTTGAACCTGTTTCTGCCCACGGACCGTCCCTGGTCCCTGTACGTCATCGGGGCGGCGGTGATGCTGTGGGTCTGGTTTGCCCTGCCTATGGTGCTGCGGCGGCTGCCGGTCTTTTTCCGGCTCACCGCCGACGTGGCGGCCATCGGCATCTACGTCTGGCTCATTTCCATCGACCTGGGGGGCAGCCGCTGGTTCCGGGGACTGGCCCTGCCCATGATCGGCTGGGCCGGGCTGCTGGTCTTTCTCCTGAGCTTTCTGCTCCGGGGCGGGCGGCGCTCCACCCTCTCCGCCATCGCCCTGGTCATCGGGGCGGGAGGTCTGCTGGCCATAGGCATCGAATTCTGCATCGACCGGTATTTCCGTGGTGTGTGGCAGCCAGGGTGGTCCCTGATCGTGCTGGCGGTCTGCGTGGGACTCATCATCCCCCTGCGGATCGTCCGGCGGGTGCCCTCTCTCCGGGAGGAGGCCCGCCGCCGCTTCAACCTGTAATTTTAAGGAGGCTTTCTTTATGAACATCTCTCAGATCATGGAAAAGGTGATCGCATTCTCCAACGGGAACCTGCATGACATGAACCATCTTATGTGCGTGTGGACCTACGCCAAAACCATCGGCGAGCTGGAGGGCCTGGACCGGAAGACCCAGGAAACACTGGAGATTGCTGCCATCACCCATGACATCGCCTGCCCCCTCTGCCGGGAAAAATACGGCAATACTAACGGCAAGCGGCAGGAGGAAGAGGGCGGCCCCCTGGTACGGAGCTTTCTGGCGGATGCGGGCCTGTCTGCGGAGCAGGTGGACCGGGTGGCTTATCTGGTGAGCCACCACCATACCTACACGGATATTGACGGCATCGATTATCAAATTTTGATCGAGGCGGACTACATCGTAAACGCCTCCGAAAGCGGCTACAGCCCGGAAAACAGGAAGAACTTCCTGGAAGAGCACATGAAGACTGAAAGCGGTAAGCGGCTCCTCCGCTCCACTTTCTGTATGGAAACATAAAAAGACCGGTCCCATCACAATGGAACCGGATCTGAGACTGTCGATAAAGTGGTAAATCTCCGCGACGGTAAGGTAGGGCAGCCGTTAGCGGCTCCGCCGCTTTACGGATGCCGCATACCCCTTGCGGGTGAAGGGTGTGCGCGGGACTACGCCCGCAGGCGTGTTTCGGAGCGCAACCGCCGCAAGGCGGCTCTTAGCGCGGAGATAACCCAAGAAAGGATACACCGTCGGCTCAAGCCAATCAGCGGATACTGCACCACCGCTGATTGGGAGCCTTCCTCGAAACAGGCTCACTTGATCCGCCACCGGCGGTGCTTCGCCTGTTTCCCTACGCCATTGAAATCCTAAGTTTTCAGAACTCTTAGAAAGTTCTGAAAACTTGCTCAGCGGGGCAAAAAGACTTTTTTGACACGCTGAATCGCCGGTTCATTGAACCGGCGATTTTACTATAATCCGACGCTTTTCGGTATGCGTGGCGCTTTTTTCGGGACTTGAAGCTCGTCCGGCGTTTCTGAGGCTGCCTTATCGTGAAACCGCCAGCCTTACAGGCTGTTGACGGCAGCTTCCAGTTGACGCATGGCCCGTTCCAGAATGCTGCGGGGACAGGCAACATTGAGCCGCATATACCCGTTCAGGCTCCGGCCGAAGGCGCAGCCGTCATTGAGGCCCAGCTTTGCCTTCTGGATCATGAAGTCATGAAGCGCTTCGTTGCTCAGGCCCAGATCCCGGCAGTCCAGCCACATGAGGTAGGTGGCATCGGGGGCGCAGGTCCTGATCTTGGGGATGTGCTTTTCGCAGTAGTCCACCACAAAGTCGAAGTTGGCGGAAATGTAGGGCAAGAGCTGCTCCAGCCATTCTTCGCCTTCATTGAAGGCCACCTCCATGGCGGTGACGGAGAAGGCGTTGTTGCGGTGGATATCCATGTCAGTCCAGAATTTGTCGAACATGGCCTTCATGTGGGCGTTGGGGAACACCGCGGTGCTGGCCTGAAGACCCGCCAGATTGAAGGTCTTGGTGGCGGAAATGCCGGTGACCACATTGGCGGCGATCTCAGGGGAGAGGGAGGCGGTGGGGATGTGGCGCTTGCCGTGGAAGATGAGGTCGGAATGGATCTCGTCGCTGACCACCAGAACGTGGTGCTTCAGACACAGCTCCATCATCCGGCGCAACTCCTCCTCCGTCCAGACGATGCCCAGAGGATTGTGGGGGTTGCACAGCAGGAAGATGTCCGCGCTCCGGAGCTTTTCCTCGAAGTCGGCCCAGTCCACCGTCCATGCGCCGCCCTGCTCTACCAGCTGATTTTCAATGACGTGCCGGCCGGCCAGTTCAGCCATGTCATAGAACTCGCCGTACACGGGGGTCTGGATCAGAACATTGCCGTTCTGGGGGGTATAGAGCCGGATCATGACGCTGAGGGTCTGGACCACGCCGGGACTGAAGCTCATGAGGGCCGTGTCGGTGTCCCAGCCGTTGCGGCGCTTCTGCCAGCTCTTCACGGCCTCGAAATAGCTGGCGGGCCGGGCGGTGTAGCCCCAGATGCCCTCCTCGGCCCGGGCCTTCAGCGCGTCAATGACGGGCTGGGCGGTCCGGAAGTCCATATCCGCGATCCACAGGGGGATCACATCGTCGGTGCCGAACTTCTTGACCCGTTCGTCATACTTGGCGGAGAGGTTTTTGGAGCGGTCTACCACTTGGTCGAAATCATATTGCATGACTCCCACATCCTTTCTTTGCGTGTTCAGTGGCACGTCTGTATGCTTTGACTGATTACTAAGCAAGAACTGTGCCAAACCACCGTTACGGCGCGGCCGCGGGAGGAAACCCGTTGGAAACCGGAAAAGCGTATGAAATATCCGGGAGGGATTTTGGCAAATCGCCCAAATCCCTCCCGGATGCTGCGACTGCCCCGAAAAACAGGGCCGCGCGCGATCGGTTTTTATTGGTCAAATTGGTATAAATGGTTATAGCTTTTCATCTTTGACCGATTTCCCACAGCTCCCGGCCCTTGGGCGTCAGCTGGCTGCCGCCCCGGCCTCGGCTGACCCGGGCCAGCCCCTGCTCCGCCATTTCGGAGAGGATGGTCCGGACCTCCTGCTGAGAGAGGGGAACATGGGACTCCCGGGCCTTTTGCAGCAGCTTGTCCCGGCCCATGGGCGTCCCGGCCTCGGAGGCCGCGTACAGCTGGGCGAGTACGAACCGGAAGGAATCCGACATGGAGGGGACCGGCGCGGCCTGCCGCGCCGTCGGGGCGGACGCCGGACGGGAGAGGGCGTCCCCGGAGAGCAGCAGGGTGGGGGGGAGGTCCTCCATGGTGATGTCCCGGTGGTCGGTATAGATGAAGTATTCCACCACGTTCCGCAGCTCCCGGATATTGCCGGGCCATGTGTGACGGCGGAAAAAGTTCTGCACCGGCTCCGTCAGGCGGAAGTCGCCGTTCAGCTCCCGGCGGAACTGCTCCATCAGCAGAAACATATCGTCCCCCCGCTCCGTCAGGGGCGGGATGACCACCGGCAGGGTGTTCAACCGGTAATAGAGGTCCCGGCGGAAGGTGCCATCCCGCACCTTCCGTTCCAGCGCCTCGTTGGTGGCGGCCACGATGCGGACGTCCACATGGATGATGCGGTTGCCGCCGACCCGCATGACCTCCCGCTCCTGCAAGGTCCGCAACAGCTTGATCTGAAGAGCGGGGCTCATGCCCTCCACCTCGTCCAGAAACAGCGTGCCCCTGTGGGCCAGCTCAAAGAGGCCGGGGCGGCCGCCCTTTTTGGCTCCGGTGAAGGCCCCCTCCTCGTAGCCGAACAGCTCGCTTTCCAGCAGATTCTCCGGAAAAGCCGCCACGTTGATGGCCAGAAACGGCCCGGCCGCCCGGCGGGAGGCCTGGTGAACGGCGTGGGCGAACAGCTCTTTGCCGGTGCCGGTCTCGCCGATCAGAAGAATGGGACTTTCACTGTTGGCCATCCGGGTCAGGGTCTCCTTGGTCCTGCGGATGGCCGCCGACTGTCCGATCACATCGTCAAAGCTGTATTTGGCGTAGTAGCCCTTGTGGAGCAGCTGGCCCCGCAGTTCGTTCTGCCGGACCTCCACGTCGTTGAACCGCTGAAGCAGGGCGAAGGCGCCGATGCAGGCGTTCTGCCGGATGACCGGTACCACCTCCACGCTGAGGTTGACGCTGTTGACCTTGATGACCTTGGCGGGCAGCGTCTGCCGGGCGCGGAGACACGCGGCGAAGGGGATGTAGGGGAAGACCTCCTCGCACCGCTTTCCCTGGATCAGCGCCGCGCTGACGCAGGTCATATCCTCCGCCTGACGGCTGCAGGCGAAGATCTCGCCCTTTTCGTTGATGCCGATGACGCCGTCCTCCAGACTCTCCAATAAAATATGGAACAGGCTTTCCAGACGGACGGACCGGGCAAACATCTGGTCAAAGCTGTAATTGCTGGTGGCGACGCTGCGGGCGTACTCCTGAAAAAGCAGGCCCCTCCAGCAGGGATTCCAGTCCCAGCCGCAGGGCGATCTCGATCATCATGCCGGAGGTGCAGACCCGCTGGCCGATATCAATGACCGTTTCCACCTTCGGCGGGACGTAGCGCATCTCATCCGGGGTCACGGCGATATGGACGTCCTCCTCCAGCGACGCGCCGGGATAGAAGGGGATCCAGTGGATGTGGGTGATGCCGAACTGTTCCAGCTGGGCAATGGCCTCCCGGGCCATGGTCTCGGTCATGTTGACAAACAGCACCTTGCTGCCTGCGGGCAGCTCCTTCAGCTTTCGCAGCTCGCTCCACCGGAAGGATACCTCGATCGCCATGGTCTGGCTGTCCAGCGGGATGTGCTTGGCCAGCTCCTCCGGGGAACCGTAGGCGTCCGTGGAGGCTACAAACAGATCCGCCCGTTCCAGAACACCGGCGGCGCTGCCGTCCAGCATGGAAAAGACGGAAATATCCGCCACATCGGAAAACAGCCCGGCGATGTCCTCGCCGTAGGACTTGCCTGCCCGGGGGTCTAAGGCGATGACGGAGATCTTCTTTTTGGTCACCACAAAATCACTTCCTTTGACCAGTTTCTTCAACCATTTAATCATGGACCGGGCGGTTTTACAAGAGAAATCGCAGAATTTGTCAAAAAAAGAAGTTGGCACGGAATCTGCTTTCTATTGTGACGATCTGATATATGGCATCTGAAAAACAAGAAGGAGGAGCGTTCCCATGATCACCAAAGAAGAACTGCTGACACTGCTGCGCCAGGAGGTAGTCCCGGCCCTTGGCTGCACGGAGCCGGTGTGCGTGGCTCTGGCCGCCGCAGACGCCCATCATGCCGTGGGGGGCAGCATCGTCTCCGTGAAGGTGGAGGTAAACCCCGGCATCTACAAAAACGGCATGAGCGTGGGAATTCCCGGTTTCCCCGGGTGGGCCTGAACTATGCCGCCGCGCTGGGCGCCCGCCTGAGCAACCCGGAGAAGGGCTTGCAGCTGCTGGCGGACATTGATGAGACCGTCACCGCCGACGCCATCGCTCTGGCGGAGGCGCGCCGTGTTACCGTTGCGATCAAGCATGACGAGGCGCAGCTCTATGTCCGGGCGGAGGTCACCACGGAGGCCGGTACCGGCATCAGCGAGATCCGGGGCACCCACTCCAATATCATCCTCACCCAGCGGAATGATGAAGTCCTGCTGGAGAAGGCATACAGCACCGGTACGCAGGACGACATCCACGCCCGCCTGATGCCCATGACGGTGGCGGAGATCCGGGCCGTGGTGGATCAGTGCAGCGAGGCGGAGCTGGCCCCCATGCTGGACGGCATGGAGATGAACGAAAAGCTGGCAGACTTCGGTCTGGAGCACCGGCTTGGCATCGGCATCGCCGCCGCGCTGCAAAAGCAGGTCACGGAGGGCGCTATGGGGGACAACCTGTTCAGCCGCACCATGATGCGGGTAGCCAGCAGCGCCGAGGGCCGCATGAGCGGCTGTCCCTACACCGTTATGAGCAGCGCCGGCAGCGGCAACCACGGGATCACCGCCGTCATCCCTGTGGTGGAGATGGCCCATCATCTGGGGGCCTCTAACGAGATGCTGGAAAAGGCGCTGGCTTTCTCCCACGTGCTGAACGTCTACATCAAGTCCTTTACCGGGAAGCTGTCTGCCACCTGCGGCTGCGGCGTTTCTGCCGCCACGGCTGCTGCGGCCGCTATGGTGTGGCTCATGGGCGGCACGGATGAGCAGATCGGCAAGGCCATCATCAATATGAGCGGCAACCTCACCGGCATGATCTGCGACGGCGGCAAGATCGGCTGCGCGCTGAAGCTGGCTACCGCCACCAACGCCGCCATGATGTGCGCCTATCTGGCGATGAGCGATGTGGTCCTCCAGTCCACGGACGGCATCTGCGGCGCTACCCCCGAGCAGGCCATCCGCAATATGGGCCGGGTCAGCACCCCGGGCATGGTGGAGACCGACCGGACCATTCTGGAGATCATGATGGAAAAAAGTCAGGAGGACTGAACGCCGCCTCTGAAAAGCGGCTCCTGAAGATCGAACCGTGGTGCGGCAGAAACTCCCGGAGCCCTTGTACACACAAGGACTCCGGGAGTTCTTTGCGATATGTGGGGAGGATCGGCAGGGGAGGGGAGGTCACACCAGCAGCACCGTGATGTCGTTGACATTGGTGCCGGTAGGTCCTGTGATGATCAGCCCGCCGCAGGCTTTCAGGGCGTGATAAGCGTCGTTGTCCGCCAGCGTTTTGTCGATGGAAATGCCCAGAGCGGCCAGAGCGTCCGCCGTGGCGCCGTCAGTGATGCCGCCGGCCGCGTCCGTGGGACCGTCGGTGCCGTCAGAGCCGACGGAGGCCACCACCGCTTCCAATCCTGCCAGCCCTTCCGCTGCTGCCAGCGCCAATTCCTGATTCCGTCCGCCCAGGCCGTGGCCCGTCAGGTGGACTACCGTCTCGCCGCCTAAGATATAGGCGGTTTTTTCGCCCTTTCCGGCGTGGGTCCCCGCCATGGCGGACAGGAAGCGGCCCGCTTCCCTGGCCTCGCATTGGAGCCGGTCCGTCAGAAGGCAGGTCCGGTAGCCCAGTGCTTCCGCACGGGCCGCCGCGTCCCGGCAGAGCTGGGCCACGCTGCCGGTGATGACCGTGGTGACGTTATCCAGCATCTTGGGCGGTTCCTGCTCCAGCAAGTCCAGCGCCTGAGGGCTGAGGGTCAGACCGTACCGGCTCACAAGGGCCATGGCCTGCGCCGTTGTGGTGCTGTCCGGATAGGCGGGGCCGGAGGCGATCATATCCGGGGGATCTCCGATGACGTCGGAGAGGAGGATGGCATACACATGGGCCGGGGCGCAGAGCTGGGCGAACCGCCCGCCCTTGACGCCGGAGAGCCGCTTGCGGATGGTGTTAATCTGGGTGATGTCCGCGCCGCAGGCCAGCATCTGGCCGGTGATGTCCTCCAGCTCCGCCAGAGGCACCAGAGGGCGCTCAAACAGGGCGGAGCCGCCTCCGGACACCAGAAACAGCACGCGGTCCCTTGCGCAGAGGCCGCTGACTGCCGCCAGCGCCGCTTCCGTGGCCCGGACGGAATGTTCATCCGGTACGGGATGGCCCGCCTCGTAAATGGACAGGCCGCCGATGGGGCCTTGGCTGTGGCCGTATTTCGTCACCACCACGCCCTGTTCGATGGCGCTGCCCAGCGCGTCGTAAGCGGCTTTTGCGGTCTGCCACCCGGCTTTGCCGATGGAGACCAGCACCGTCCGCCCCTGACAGGGGGGCAGCTGGGCCAGCGCCCGCTGAATGGCGGCGTCCGGCACCGAGGCTTCAATGGCGCTGCGGCAGATGTCCTCCGCGTCCCGGCGGAGGATTTGCATGGTTTTGCTGTCCATCGTCAGATTCCCCTTTCATAAATCGGCATTCTGCCGGAAAACTTACGGATTTACCACATTTTCCGGTGCTCCGCTCAGAAACGCCCTGATATTGTTCACGGTGCAGTCCATGATCCGCTGGCGACTTCCCTGAGAGCCCCAGGACATATGGGGGGTGATGATGCAGTTTTTCGCCGTCAGCAGGGGATTGTCGGCCCGGATGGGCTCTGTGGAGACCACGTCCAGCCCGGCGAAGGCTACCTTGCCGCTGTTCAGAGCGTCCGCCAGATCCTGCTCCACCACCATTTGCCCCCGGCTGTTGTTGAGGATGATCACGCCGTCCTTCATCTTGGCGATGTTCTCTTTGTTGATGATGCCAACGTTGAAGTCCGCTAAGGGCATCTGGAGGGCCAGTACATCGGACCGGGCAAACAGGCCGTCCAGATCCACAAATTCCACCCCCAGATCCTTAGCGGCCTGCGACTGGGAGCGGTTGTAGGCGATGACGTGCATCCCCAGCCCTTTGGCGGCCTCGGCGGTGTGGATGCCGATGCGGCCGCAGCCCAGCAGACCGAAGGTCTTGCCCGCCAGCTCGATGAGGGGATAGTCCCAGTAGCACCAGTCCGGACTGTTCTGCCATTTGCCCTCGTGGACCGTCCGGTCATGGTGGCCGATGTGCAGGCAGGCCTCCAGCATCAGGGCGATGGTGAACTGGCTGACGGAATAGCCGCCGTAGTTGGGCACGTTGCACACGGGGATGCCCTTTTCCTTGGCATAGGCCACGTCCACCACGTTGTAGCCGGTGGCCAGCACCGTGATGAGCTTCAGGTTGGGACAGCTGTCAATGACCTTCCGGGTCACGGGGGCCTTGTTGATGACGGCAATCTCCGCGTCACCGATCCGGCGGATGGTTTCATCCTCATCGGTCAGGCCGATGCGGTCATAGTATGTCACCTCACCCAAGGCTTCCAGCGGAGCCCAGCTCAGGTCGCCGGGGTTTTCCACGTAGCCGTCTGTTACAATGATTTTCATAGAATGTGCGCTCCTTCGCAAAACGGGATATCCTTTGTTGAAACTTACTGCTTGGGATTATAACCTTGTACCTGCCGGAGTGCAAGCAATTGTTTTCAAAAAGAGTGCTGCGGTTCAAAAGAATCGCGGCACTCTTTTTAAAAATACCATGTCAGTCTGCTTGGCGTTACAGCCGGGTAAAGACGGTGTAGCCGCCCTCGGGAGCGTCAAAGAGGTTGACGCCGGAGATGGGCGTAATGGTCATCTCGCCGTAATCCGTGTTGTAGAGGTCAAGGGCGAAGGTGCCCTCCCGGAGTTGGTCGCCGCTGTAAAGGCCGAACTGGTAGACCATGCCCAGTTCCGTGGTGCCTAAATAGGTGCAGTAGCCGGCGATCTGAAGGGGCGCGTCGATGCTCACGATAACGTCGTTGATCTCCACGAGACCGTTTTCGTGGATGCTCAGATAGTAGACGCCCTCATAGGAGGCGCCGCTGGCCACGCTGTGATACACACATTGGCGCACCACTTTCCGGCGGCGTAGCTGGGCATGGCGTTCCCCTGTGCCGTGATGCAGGCGGGCATATCGTATTTCCTGCCGTTTTTGTCCACGGCGTACACGGTCTCGTAGCCGCCGCCGAAGCCGTCCTCATAGACGCCGGACTCAAAGCCCACGATGTCCCGGAAACCGTAGAGCGGGCCGCCGGAGCAGAGGCATCCGTGCCAGAGACCGCCGAAGATGTCGATGTACTCCACCGTGCCCTCCGTGGTGAGGAGGAACACGTAGGGGCAGAAATCCTGCCCGCTGGCACTGACGAAAATGTCCTGATAGTCGCCGTAGCACCCGGCCACGGGGTATTCCGTATCATACGCGAAACCGTAGGCTCTGCGGTAGGTCTCGCTGTCCGGGAAATCCCTCGACTGGCTCTTGGCAAAGGAGACCGATACGCCGTCGTCGGTGAGCCAGGCGGACACGAAAGCGTCCTCGGACTGGGGACCGCCGTCCGCCCAGTCGCCGGGGCCGGGCTCCACGAGCACCGGCTCATAATACCACCCGCTGCCCCCCGCGATGGAGGCGATAGGCTGGAAGGCGGTGAAGGTGCCGTCCCCGTTGGGGCAGAACATGGCGAGATCCAGAGAGAAGTTTTCCTCCGCCACCGTCCAGGCCCGGAGTGCCGCCAGATCAATGGCGATGCCGCCGTAGTTTTCATCCTCCGGCGAGAGGCCTCCCGTGCCCCAGGGGGCGTAATGGGAATCGAACTGCCGGGCCGCGCCCCGGCGCAGGGCGGCGGTAAAGTCCCCCTCGTCCACATGGAAGCGGTCCAGAAGCTCCAGGTTGTCCGGCCGCTGGCCGGTCTCAAAATCGTAGTGATACACCGCATAGTCGATGAGGTCGCTGGTCCAGCCCAGAACACGGATGGAAAGGCTCAGCAGGCTGTCGTTCCAATAGCTCTGCCATGTGACCTCCATGTACTGAGAGTTGGGCGTTTCTCCCGATTCGGCGGCGTCCAGCGTGGCCTGCACGTCATTTCCGAAGCTCTCCATGATCTCCCAGTTGTGATGGCCTTGGCCTCCGGCGTGTCGGCCTCCAGCTGCGGAACGTGACAGATGTAGGAATATTCTGTGCCGTATTCGTCGGTGAAGGAGTCTTCCTCGTCATAGACCTCGGTGATGAGGCTGTCATCATAAACCTTTTTCGACACGGACGGTGCGGACGGCCCGGAGGAGCCGGGCTTGGGAACGGGTTTCTTGCCGCAGGCGGTCAGCTGGGCGCAGAGTCCAAGGCAAAGGAGCGCGCTCAGCGTTCGGTAAAGGAAGCGATGGTGCTTCATAAAAAATATCTCCAACATAGTTTGGGCGGAAATCCACTGCCTTTAGGCAGTGGGAGGAGCCTTGTTCGTAGAGACGCATTGTCCTTGGTTTTCGATATACTTTTGGATAATTGCTGAGGATACTTCCCCGATACTACAGGCAAAGCGCCGGTTATGCCGATGATATCTGTTATCCATAAGTCACCTCAATGCGCCTTGATGTTCACTATCTATTATTGTATAATAGCGCTAGTGAAACAACAAAGAAAGGAGGATTGACTATGGCTCAAATGTCCATCACGGCAAAAATCCAAGTAGTGGCATCTGATGAAGATAAGACGTTACTTGATGAAACGATGTCTGTCTATCGTGAAGCGTGCAACTATGTTTCGGACTATGTGTTTCGCACACACGATTTAAAACAGTTTTCGCTCAACAAGGCTCTGTATCCTACGTTGCGTGCAGAATTCGGACTGAAATCTCAAATGACTCAGTCTGTATTCAAGACGGTCATTGCCAGATATAAGACTATCCTTGAGAATCAGAAAGAGTGGATCAAACCGTCTTTCAAGAAACCTCAGTATGACCTCGTCTGGAACAGAGACTACTCTCTGACGCAAGACCGCTTTTCCATAAACACGCTCGGCGGAAGAGTGAAACTGCCTTATTTCGCGGAAGGAATGTCGAAATACTTCGACCGCTCTATCTATCGGTTCGGCACCGCCAAGCTGGTGAACAAGCATGGCAAGTACTTCCTACATATCCCTGTGACCTATGATGTAGAAGAGAGTAATCTCTCCGATATCTGTAATGTTGTAGGCATCGACCGAGGCATCAACTTCATCGTTGCGACTTACGATAGCAAGCACAAGTCCGGGTTTGTGAGAGGCCGGCCTATCAAGCAGAAAAAGAGCCCACTATTCAGCACTTAGAAAAGAACTCCAGATGCGGCATACCCCGTCTTCAAGACGTAGACTCAAAGGATCGGTCAACGAGAAAACCGTTGGATGCAGAATGTCAACCATTGTGTATCAAAGGCACTCGTTGTAAATAACCCCGCGCACACTCTCTTCGTTCTGGAAGATTTGTCCGGTATCCGTCATGCCACGGAACGTGTCAAAACGAAGCATCGCTATGTTTCTGTATCGTGGGCTTTCTATGACCTCGAACAGAAACTCATCTACAAGGCGAAACAGAACCAATCTTCCGTAATCAAGGTTAACCCTCGGTATACCAGCCAGTGCTGTCCCGTCTGTGGACACACAGAAAAGGCAAACCGCAACAAAAAGATACATCTGTTTACCTGTAAGAACTGTGGTTACAAGTCGAACGATGACCGTATCGGCGCAATGAATCTGTATTGCATGGGAATCAACTATCTCTATGATAGTCAAGTACCTGATACAGTTGCGGCAGAGTAAACTTTGCCGCAAAGGGTGCAGTCAACCACCCTACGATGTAACGCCACTTGAGACAGCAATGCCTTTTGGGGTTAAAGGTCGGAGGAGCTATCCGTTACTACGACTGGGCAGTTACAAGCCCATGGCCTTTTGGCCGTGGGTTGTTGACGTCTGGTCCTCCTTCCTTTCGATATTTGGTTCCGCTGTGAGCAGCGTCACTGACGCATATCTCTCATAGGCGGACTTTTGTCCTTATATAACAATATCATACCATGATAACGGATAATGAATCAAGGGGTATCTGTGCCAAAACCGCATACAAAAACCGCCTTTCTGCGCGTACTGACCACTGTTTGACCACTATGGAGCCTTCTCGCCCACAAAAAAGAGCAGTTTTGAGACCATCATCTCAAAACTGCTCTGCACGGACCGTATTTCCGATATTACGCCTTGCCCTTGGCGGCGAGGGCCTTGGCGAAGTTGCAGCCGAACAGCAGTCCCGCCAGCAGGAGGGAGGCGCCCAAGCCGGTGTAGAAGAAGGCGATGAACCGGTCCGGGGCCACGCCGCTGGACCGCAGCCAGATGCCGCCGGTCATCATCACCGCCATGATGATGAAGGACTTCACATCGAAGAACTTCAGGAAGAAGTGCAGCTCCTCCTCATAGGCGCTGATCCGGGCTGTGTGCTTGTTCACCAGCTGCCCGAAAATGAAGACCTGAAAAACGGTAAATACCAGCGCAGACAGCAGATAGTTGACAACCGTGCGGTAGGGAGGGTAGGCCAGCAGGCCGATGCGCAGAATGTTGAAGCCCGCCGCGCTCCAGACCAGAGCGGCAATGAGCAGCAGGGTGTTCCGTCTGACTTTCACGGTTGGTTCTCCTTGTGTGATCGAGCGGCGGCCGTGGACGCTTTTCCGGGGCGTTCGCCCGCTACGGCAGTTTTTAGGCTGGTTATATCAGGCATCCCGCAGTTCAGCAATCGGAATTTGCTGGTATCCGCGGGATGCGATCGTATGTTGCCTGTTTGTGCGGATAAATCCCACCGGAGCGGGTCATTCCGCCTTCATGATGACCTTCAGCCGGTGGACCAGCTGGCCGGTTTTCAGTTCCTCCAGATCAATGACGGCGATGCCCAGCTGAGCGGCCCGGTGGCGGGCGGCGGCGTTGCAGACCTCCGTGGTGACGATGGCCGCCTTGGCGCCCTTGCCGCCGAAGCGGTCCCGGAGGATGGCCAGCTCGTTCAGGGCCTCCGTCTTGATGTCGCAGGCCTTGCAGCTTAAAAACAGGGGGATCACGCCCCGGGCAGCCATGACGTCGATCTCGTTGGAGACGCTGCCGTGGCCCAGCACCTCGTCCCACCGCACCACGGCGCTGCTGATGACGTCATGGAAAATGGCGGAATCCACGCAGGCCTTGTAGGCATACAATTCCAGCGCGCTGCCCACGTCCCGCAGCCACGCCCGGGTGTTCAGATCCCGGAACCGGAAGGATACCTGCTGGCCGGGGATGATCTCCAGATCCTGAATAAAGTCGATACGGGCCAATTCCCGCAGCGCGGCCTCGTTGGCGGTGTTGCGGGAGCCACGCTCGCCCTTTACGGTGTAGCCGCCCACCACGGACAGGGGCGGGATCTGGCCGTATTCCGAGGGGGAGATCCGCTGGATATAGGAGATGATATTGGGCCAGTCCCGGCGGAATTGGAGGAAGCAGTCGAAAAACGGGTCGAAGTCCGAAAGATATTGGGACAGGATCTGATTGTCCACCCGTCCGGGCAGCAGCGTGCCGCCAGCCATGAGGAAAAAGTCCTCGATGGAATAGGTCAGGCCGCAGGGCAGCTCGTCGGCAAAGGCCGCGCCGGAGATGTCGTAAAAGCGGTTTTTCTTCCGGGAGTAGGTGAAGGCCGGCACGCCCTCTTTCGCCGCGAACATCCCTGCCGCGAACAGGGCCGCATCGCTGCCGCCGGTGACGTCGATGGCGCAGTCCGGGTACTTCTCTCCGATGGTAAACAGCTGCCGCAGGATGCGGTCCGCCTTGAACCGGCTGGTCTCCACGAAGATCAGCTCCGGTTCCCAGCCCCGCCTCTGGAAGAAGGCGGCCAGGGTCTCCTGCCGGGTGCGGTCCTGGGCAATCTCACCGGGGCAGAGGTAGACGATGCGCTGAGGACGGAACATATCCGGCGCCAGAATATTTTCAATGGCTCGCTCATCATACAGTTCGATCAGGGTGTTCATGTGCCGTCCGCCTTTCTTTGTTTTTCCCCATTATATTGCGTTCCGGCGGAGAACACAATAGACAACCCGCCCGGCTTGTCGGAAAAAGACGTTGAATCCAGGAAAAACCAGCACCGCCGAAGCGGTGCTGGATAAGGGCGAAGCAGGGGAGGGGTCACTCCTCCGTGCGTTCCGGCAGGGGGACCTCCGGCATCAACTCCCGGCTGACCACCGTGAGGATCTCCTCTAACTTGCCGCAGTCCTCCGGGGAGAAGCGGGCCATGATGCGGTCCATGACCTCCGACATATAGTTGGAGGAGATGTTGTAGTAATCAATATACTTCTGGGTGACCTCCAGATGAAATTCCCGGCGGTCCGAGGGGGACTGGATCTTGCGGATGTAGCCCTTTTTCACCAGACTGTTCACCTTATAGGCGGCGTTGGGAGGGGAGATGCACATGAAGGTGGCGAACTCGTTCACCGTAGGCCGCCCCAGCGCCATGATGCTCTCCATGCAGAAGGTCTCCACCGTGGTGAGACTGGCTTCCCGGTCCTGAAACCGGCGGAAGATCTCCTGATAAAAGTGAAGCTTGAATTTGGTGTATACTTCGTTAAAAGCCTGATGCAGCATGACGCTTCCCCTTCCTGCGGAATGAAAAAATCTAAGCTTAGTATACCAATCCTGACGGAAAAAGGCAAGTCGTCACAGGACGGCGGGGGACAGTTTTTCCCATACAGGCCGCTGTGGGTGTTTTCAGCCTTTGTCCAGAACCCGCAGTCGGGGAAGAACATGATGCGGAGCCACAAGCTCGCACTCCATATCGCTGACACCTCATGGGGTGAAATCCGCCGACAGCTTACCTGCAAAGCCGACTGGTATGGAAAGGAACTCGTTGTTATCGACAGGTTCTTCCCATCCAGTCAGACTTGCGGCTGCTGTGGTTACCGCAACAAGGAGGCCAAAGACCTCAGTGTTCGGCTCTGGGAGTGCCCGGAATGCGGGGCGCTCCACGACCGCGACATCAATGCGGCACAGAATATTCTCAAAGAAGGGCTCAGGAAACGGACACTCGCTGCCTGATACAGCTCTCTCGTGGCGGGACACGCCCGAACCTATCCGCTTGGGGAGACCATGTAAGACCTCGCTTGTGCAGGCTTCGGTCGCTGAACTAAGAATCCCCTGACTTCAGTCATGGGGAGTGGCAAGGGGTAACTTCTCCCAACAGAATGCGGATATAGTCCTGCTGGGCGTTGATGATACGGCCAATAGAAACGACTTCTGTTTCAATGCGGTAGAGGGCGATATAGCCTTCCACCACCAGCATCCGCAGATCGGTTTCATAGCCGGTCTTTGCTCCAATGGAAACGCCCATTTCAGGAAACTGCTTGAGTTGGACACAGCCATCGAGGATGGCTTTTGTGATCCGACTGGCAGCGGTGGGGTTGTGAAGCTCACTTTTGATATACCGTTTGATCTCCTGGAGGTCGCATAGCGACTCCGGCGTATATCTTAGCTTCATTCCGTTACCTCAAGGGTGCGGTAAGCATCTTCCTCAGAAACCCAGCCATCCTTTTCAGCGGATTCCCAACCTTTTTCCGCTTCATCCAACAGGCGGCGCATGGCTTTCGCCTTCATATATTCCGCATTTTCAGGCGAAGCCAGAAACGGTAGGCCCTCCATGTTTAGGGATTGCTGAATGAAGATATTAACGGCATCGGTAAAGGAAAGGCCCTGGCGGGCGTAAATCTCCTCCATACGCTGTTTGACTTCTGGATTGATCCGCATTTGAAAGGTTGCGGTCTTAGGTGCAGATGTGACATTGATCGTGCTCATAGCATTCACCTCAATCTCAGTATATGCCAGAAATCAAAAATGTCAATACAACGTCATTACAATTTGGGGCGAGGGAGACTTGGACAACAACTGGATCGTAGAAAATCTGACCAACGCCTTTGGCGTTTGGACCAGTAAAATGACGGAAATGTGGTCGCTGCTGACGGAATCGCCCCAGACCTTCAAGGGCGGCACCATTTGGCAGACCAGCCACATTTTTTCATCCATTAAAAAATTGCGTTGTTGAAGTTTTTACTTCCGCATACTAAAATGATGGTAAGCCCCTGCTCTTTTTTGAGAGCAATCAAACCTATAAAGACGCGTCAGCAACGTTTGCTCTTTTTATTAGCCCGATTCTGTGCTGTGGTAAATATACCACAAGAAATGCTTCGACCGGGATGAACGCTGAACATAGAAAGCGGAGGTGCTGTATGTCATACCCGAAGCCATTATCCGAGAAATCACTGAAACGACTGTACACGCAGGCGGGGTTATCGACAGAGGCGTGCGATTTTCTCCATTCGCTATTTGCCGCCTGCGCAAATCTGTATGGAGCCATCGCCCTGCGCGATGTGTGGTCGGTTTATCGGGAGTTAAAAAGCGAAGCGCCCCGTATTCGCCGACAGGATCTCGTTGCTTTTTCCGCCATCGTCCGCCGGGAGGTGCAGCCCTATCGGGTATATGAGATCGAGGAATTGTACATAGAAGAGCCTCACAACGATCTGGATCGGCACATCGTATCGAAGGAACTGATTGGCACCGGTTATGGCAAGATGTTTTCCTTCTATGCGTTGATGGAAGGACTCGGCGATCATCCGCACTGTGTTCCTGACAATTTCCTCTCTTATGCGGCACCGTCCGCATCGGCAGTGGAAAAATCACTGGCGGATTTTATCGGAAATCTGGAATCCACCGCAGAGGAATGTGCGCCAAGACAGCGCAAAGCGTATCCCAACGAAAATCGCGGGAAGAAGCTTGGGACGTTTTCGTTCCTTAATTTGAGCGAGCGGTTTGATCTGGAGTATTATAAAAAAGTCCCTGCCACATATTCCGCTCTGCTGGAAGAATACAGCGGTACAGAAGCGGAAAAAATCATGCGTCAGCATAGATGGGATGAAAATATTGGCCGTCTGCACACAACGGAAATCATTCAAAACCTGGAAAATGAACTGCATGAGGTCGGCGTCCGCCTGACTGAAAAGCAGCAAGATACGCTTATGCGGCTCATCGTGCAGTATCACAATGGAAGCCGCTTGTGGTGTCTGCGCGGTTGGAAGCCAAATGAGCTGGCAGATATGCACGGCAATTCCGGCGTTCCAAGCATTTCCTTCGGTCCGGGTCTTCAGCAAGCCTTTGCTGACGGAATAATGGACAAGGGTGATCTCGTTCGCAAAATACAGGAGCTGGGATGGAAGGTGATGGAATGAGTGCCACGGATAAAGTCAAGGAAGCGGACTGGAGACTTTTCAGATCCCGTCTCCCAATCTGGCAGGAAGCCTATATGGAGCGGTTGAACCGCGAATATATCGCTCTGCTCTCAGAGACCGGCTCCGCATCCGAGAAGTTCTGGGAGCTGGAAAGACGTATGCGAGAGGACAAAAGGCGGGGCGGCGTGGTGATGCGCATGAGCCGCAGCAATATGGAACTGGACCTATTGAGCCTGCTGTCTGATGGCGTGATCTCCACTGCGGAGCTCGATGGGTTCAGCGAGGAACTGCGGGAAAAGCTGGCCTTTGTGCTACGGGATCATAGGGACTGGGACCATGGCGACAGTTGAGCAAGCGCTTGCCCGTCTGCAAAGATCCGCCTTCCGCGCAAAGTTCCATTTGAGTGAGCAGGACAGGCAGTACATAGCGGACAAGGGTATGGAGACCATTCAGCGCCACGCTGCCGACTTCGTCAGAACGCGGCTTGCACCGGCAAGCATCCCCAATGACGGCAAGCAGACGCCGATGCGCGGGCATCCGGTGTTTATCGCCCAGCACGCCTGCGCCTGCTGCTGCCGTGGATGTCTGCATAAGTGGTATCACGTCCCGGTAGGACGGGAGCTGACGGAGAATGAGCAGGAGCGCATCGTGAAACTGCTGATGGCATGGATCGAGCGACAGCTTGACTGCGATACGAGGTGAGAAGGGGAGATCGCGGGAATGTGCCCGTGCCGGTTGGAGCGGGTTTCCTGGCCTCTTGACGCTTCCGTTTCTGCTATGATCGCATACGAGCTGATTTTCGGCGCTGCCGCGTTCGCCGGTCTGCGCGCTGGGGTTTCCGACCTTTTTTTCCACATCGAGCAGATCGATTCCGGCCTTCCCGCAAACTGGGGCCGTATTCTGAAGGATCTTGTCATGATCCTCGTTCCGGCGTTTTTCGTGGCTTTGCCGCTCATGCTTTTGTGATCTTCGCATATCATATATCCCAATTCGAGCTTGCGGCCCCGGCTGTCCAACCCCCGCGTTTTCAAGGGGGGAGGATGCGGAAACGCGAAATGGAATTGGGAGTATCATATGGACAATACAATAAGGGGGGATGGCTGCTCTCAATGGATAGGGGCAGCCGAAATTTATGACGCGATGTAAAAACTGTATGCGCACGCTTGCGCTGGCTTTGACACTGGTCCTGTCTCTGAGCATAAGCGTCCCCGCGCGGGCCGCCGTGGACGAGACCAACGCCAACCGGCTTAACGCGCTGGGGCTGTTCCTCGGCACCGGCAGCGGCTACGATCTGGGAGGCTCCGCCACCCGTTTGCATGGCATCATTATGCTGACCCGTATGCTTGGCGAGGAGGACGCCGCGCTGTCCTTTGACGGCCCCTGCCCCTTCTCCGATGTGGCGGCCGGAAAGCCCGGCGCCTATACGGGCTACGCGTTCGCGCAGGGGTACACCACCGGCGTGAGCGCCACGACCTTTCACCCCGGCGGCGCGCTGAGCTTCAAGCACTATGTCACGTTTTTACTGCGGGCATTGGGTTACGATGACGGCGCGGGAGATTTCACCTTTGCCGCGTCGCTGGATAAAGCCGTGGAAATCGGCATGATGACCCGCGCCAGCGCTGACTGCATCCTCCAGAAGCAGTATGCGCTCTATCGCAGGGATCTGGTGGATCTGTCCGTCAGTGCCCTGACGACGCCTTTGGCGGACGGAAGCGCCACCCTCGCGGAAAGCCTTGCGAAAAAAGGCGTATTTACATGGGAGGAAGGCCGGGCACAGGGCCTGATCGGCGGCGGGCAGGAGTCCTATGTCCATTCCTCTCTGCGGAATACCGGCGCGCCAAAACCTGAGCAGAGTGCCAGTTCCGGCGCTGTGTCCCGTGTGACAAAGACCTACGCGCTGCCCTCCGGCTCCGTCAGCGCCGATGTGATCACGGTGGACACCTCCGCCCCCGGCGTCAGCGTCCGGGCCGCCATGGTGAACCAGAAGCTGGGCGCTTCCGCGCCTTTCAGCAGCATCGTGTCCGCTTCCGGCGCGGATGTGATCGTCAACGCGAATTTCTTTGCCGCCTATTCCGGGCAGGATAAATTCCCCGTGGGCCACGTTATGGCAGACGGAACGTTCCTGTATGGCGTTTCCGGACTGACCTCCTTCGGCTTTACCGGCTCCGGAGCAGTCTATGTGGGACGGCCCGCCGTATTTTTCTATGTCAGGGGCGGCAGAGACTCCTGGGCCTGCTATGAGATGAACAGCAAGACGTAGGGAAGCGATCTGTCTGTGGTTTACACCCCGGCGTTTGGAGGAAGCGTACCCATTAAAATCGACGGCACGGCGGCCACCGTGGCGGGCGGCGTTATCACCGATGTCAGAGCTGTCGCGGCGGGAGAGACCGTGGCGATCCCCGCCAACGGCTACGTCATGGTATTTGGAAATGACTTTACCTCTACCTCTTGGTATCGTGAGCCAGCCGTGGGAACGTCTGTGACCCTGACTCCCGGACTGACCGATTCCGATACCAGCGGCTTCCCCATGGAGGAGATTACCGCCATGGTCAGCGGCGGCCCCCGTCTGGTTGAAAACGGCGCGATCTGCACCACGCTGGAGCCGGGCTTCCAGGAGGCACGCTTTACCTCCGCGGTAACGTCCCGCACCGCCCTTGGCAAGCTGGCGGACGGCAAGCTGGTCATCGTCTCCACCGGCTCCGCTTCCATTCAGCAGCTTCGGGAGCTGATGCTCCAGCTGGGCTGCGTGGAGGCGGTCAATCTGGATGGCGGCGGCTCCACCGCGCTGGCTTATCAGGGGAAGCTGATCCGCTCCCCGGGACGGGAACTGACGACGACCCTGCAAATTTTTACCCATTGATCCGTTATTTTCAAAGCCTCGACGCCAAGCGTCGGGGCTTTGTTATCGCCGCGGCCCGGCGGCGCGGTTCGGCTTTGCTTTTGCCGGACCTCTCCGAAGAATCACGGCTTCGAACTGGGTCGGATTGCAATATCCCTTTGCGGCCAGTTCTTCTACAAACGAACCGGCGTTGACTTTCACGACCTTGGAGACAGTACCACAAAAATAAACCTTTTCGCTCACTTGCGGTAGCTGTCTTGTTTTTCGGCGCGCAGGCCCCGGCGGCTCAGCCCAGAAGGGACATGGCAGCCAGAAGAACTGCCAGAAAAGCGAAGCTGATGGCGGAAAAGAGGATGAGAAAGTGCTTGGCGCCGCCGGGAACGCGGCGGGTGTATTCCCGGAAAGTGATGAGGCTGGCCAGAGAGGCCACCAGCGTTCCGGCGCCGCCAACGTTGACGCCTACCAGAAGACCGCGGGCATCCTGCGTGAAACGGCTGAGGAGGATCGCGGCGGGGACGTTGCTGATGATCTGGCAGGTGAGGGCGGAGATCAGCATGGTCCCGTGGGATAAGAGCCGGACAAACAGCATCCGGACAGGCTCCATCCGGGCAAGGTTGCCCGAAAAGGTGAAGAAAGCGGCAAAGGTGGCCAGAAGCCCCCAGTCCACGGACTTCAGCGCATGCCGGTCCAGAAACCAGAGCGCCAGAACGATGACGGCCAGACCGGGACCGTAGGGGATCAGCCGCAGCACCATAGCGACGGCCAGACAGAAGAGCCCGCCGTAGACCACGGCCCGGCGGCGGTCTACAACGACCTGTGCCTCCGGCACCGTAAGCCGGTCCTTGGGGAACAGCAGGCAGCACAGGAGAATGAGGACGGTGGACAGGATGAAGGGCGGCAGCATCACGGAAAAGAACGTCCCGGCGGGGATGCCGTAATAGCTGAAGAGGTAGAGATTCTGCGGATTGCCGAAGGGGGTGATCATTCCGCAGAGGTTGGCGGCGCAGTTCTGGAGAATGAACAGCAGCGCGGCGTGCTTTTCCTGCCCTGTGACGGAGAGGACGAACCAGCCCAGCGGAAGAAAGGTCAGCAGGGCAGTATCGTTGGTCAGGAGCATGGAGCCGAACATGGTGATGATCACCAGCGCCGTGCATACGCCCCGGACGGTGGAAAAGGTGTGCACCATCCGCTGGGAAAGAGCGGAAAAGACATCCAGATCCCGCAGCGCGCCCACTACCGCCAGAACACTGAACAGGCAGGAGAGGGTCTTGAGGTCATAATACCCCAGATATGCGCTGTCGAGAGGAACGAAGAAAGCGGTCGCTGCCGCCGCCAGCAGTGAGATGACCAGCATGGCGTTGGCGCGGCACCAGGATCGGATCGTGTGCATAAAAAGCTCCTTTATTTGGGATTGTCAGGAATCCTGCGCGGATACTTGCCTAAAGAAGATAGCACATTTCTTCCTGATTTACAACGGATTCCTTATGAGCGGAAGGCGTTTTCCGCCAAAAAGCGCTCGAAGGGGAGACCTTCGAGCGCTTGCTATGATCTGCTTTGGCTCATTCGCCGCAGCCGGGGCAGCCCTCGCAATCCGTGCAGGCTGCTTGCTTTTTCTCATATTCGTACAGCGTTCCCTCAGTCATGTGTGACAGCGCCGCAATGCGTTCATTCAGCATATCCCACATGCACATGGGCAGGTGGTCACGATGCCCGCGATGGAGCGTTACGCATTCAAAGCAGTTGCCATGGTGCGGGCACTTCTCCTGACAGGGACAG
>VOFI01003786.1_pt1 | contig 65109 bp, 93 predicted proteins | sample 5384131 | NCBI WGS metagenome assembly VOFI01 (sample SAMN12384728, study PRJNA508395) | human gut metagenome | isolation source: healthy gut H | host: Homo sapiens
TTGCCGTGCAGTCCGTACTCATGCTGCTCGAGCCGCCGCTGTGGCTCGTCTGGCAGATTGCACTGTTCGGCGCGGTTGCGGCACTCAACAGCCGCGAGATGCTGCTCAGTGTCAAAAAAGCTGCTGCATCGAGCATAAGTTTATATGCAAAGGAATGTCTGTGGGGCGTTCCCTTTTTTGCGCTCCGAAAAAGGAGGACGGCAGTCGGGTTATTCTTGCGTTTGTTTCGCAACCTATTCGCAGTTCACAGATAGCGTACTGCTACACATGCGGTTTACTCTCCGCAGGCGCGGCACAAAGGTAAATTGCCCGAAGGGCAAAAGAAGCCTCTCTTCACTCTAAGGATAATTCTCCATTACTCAACCGAATGGAACGAAAAAAGACAGACGAAAAATCGTCTGTCTTTTTGCGTTAGATGGAAAAATTAAGCGTTCCGTTATTGACAAGATCCTCGAGCGTGACCGAATCAACATAATTATTGATTGCGTCATACAATCCGCGCCAAAAGCTGAGCGTAATGCATTCATCTACACGAGGACAATCCACCGGCTCGTGTTCCAAACACGCCACCGGCGCAAGAGAGCCTTCGGTAATACGCAGAATATCGCCCACGGTATACTCCGAAGGATGCCGCGCCAGCTGATAGCCGCCCTGTGCGCCTCGCGTCGAGATGACAAAGCCCGCTCTCGACAGCTGCACCACGATCTGCTCCAGATATTTCGCGGAGATCTCCTGCCGCTTGGATATATCGCGCAGCGGAATGTAGCCGCCTGCGTCATGCTGCGCCAGGTCGATCATCAGACGAAGCGCATATCTTCCTTTGGTTGAAATCTTCATAGTTGCAAATTCCCTTTTCACTAATATACCACAGGTTTACTATGAATTCAAGTCCAAACCGATTTTTTTTACAATTTTTTTTCAGAATTGCCTCAATATGCTCATTGGCCTGCTCCACTTCCCCAGTGCAGCTCGGTTGCGGAAATACGCCCGCGCCATGGCCGAGAATAATCATCTGCTCCATGCCGTCCGATGTAGCCACACGAACACGGTGCTTGCGCGACAGGTCGTAGGACGCCTGCTCAATGTACATATCCGCGGTTTCGGCCTCCTTTGGTGTAGACGATATGGATACCGCCGCGCTGCTCGATCGAGCCGGTGCCGCCTTTGACCTTATAGGCATCGAACACGAGAATAAGATGACACCTGCGCACGCTCTGATAATTGCTCAGCACGTTGACGAGCGCTTCGCGGGCGGCGTTGACATCACGGGCGGCAATGTCGCGCAGCTCGTCCCACGAGAAGATGATGTTGTAGCCGTCCACGAGCAGATAATCGTCCTCACGGATGCGGGTGACGTACAGCTGCTCGAGCGTCGCGGCCTTTTTACGGCTCTGCTGGAAGGCTTCAAAGCCGCGGTTTTTGACCGGACCGTAGGTGCGTTCAAACAAGGCCCGCAGTTCCGCATCGCCGCCGAAGCCGTCTCCGCCGCCTGTGCCGGAGGAACGCACCGGACGGACTTTCTCCGGCTCTTCTTCCTTAGGTTTAAGCACGTTTGAGGTATTCGCATGCGCGTGCTCCGGCACTTCATCCCACTTGACAACATAGCCTGCACCGTGCGAACAGAACACGGAATCCGGCGTATTTTCCACATCGGCGGTCGGGTCGTAGGCGGCTGCCGAGATGACTTCCTCCGCGTTGTGGCAGGGTGCGTAACCGTCCGGTGTGCACGACAGCCGACCGCGTCCCTTGGTGTACGCGGCAACCTCGGTCCAGTAGTTGCGCATGGTGGAAACCGGCGCTGTTCCGGTCAGAATCGAACCGTGAGCACCCTGCTCGGGCGGCTCGAACGTGCCGTTCATTCGCTGAATGTCGGTCATGGCGCGTCCGACGCACTCTTCCGGCAGCTCCAGCCGGAAGACGTAATACGGCTCGAGCAGCAGGCTCTCGGTGCGCATCAGGCCGTTGCGGACGGCGCGGTAGGTCGCCTCGCGGAAGTCACCGCCTTCCGTGTGCTTGACGTGTGCGCGGCCTGCAAGGATGGTTATCTTCACATCCGTGATGGGTGCACCGGTCAGCACACCCAAGTGCGTTTTTCCGCCAAATGCGTGAGGATCAATCGCTGCCAGTTCAGGTCGAGCACATCGGTCGGACACGCCGTTGACAGCTGAATGCCGCTGCCGCGCTCTGCCGGTTCAAGCAGCAGATGCACCTCAGCGTAATGCCGCAGCGGCTCGAAATGGCCGATGCCGATCACCGGCTCGGTGATGGTCTCGCGGTAGACGATGCTGCCCTCGTCAAAGGTCACATCCACGCCGAAGCGTTCCGCGATAACACTGGTGAGGATTTCCAGCTGCACCTCGCCCATGAGCTGCAAATGGATTTCGCCTAATCGTTCGTTCCACACCACGCGAAGCTGCGGGTCCTCCTCCTCGAGCTGGCGCAGATTGCGCAGCATGACATGCGCATCACACCCTTCCGGCAGGCACACGCGGTACCCGAGAACGGGTTCCAGAACCGGCGGCAGCGCGCCTGCCTCCGCGCCGAGGCCCATGCCCGGACGGGTATGCGTGAGCCCTGTCACGGCGCAGACCATGCCGCTCTCGACACGCTCAGCCGTGCGGAATTTTTCACCCGAGTAGATGCGGATGCCGCTCACCTTTTCCTGCCAGCCGCCGTCCTCGCCGCCCGAAAGCTGCTCGCGCACGGACAGCGCACCGCCGGTGATTTTTGAGATATGACAGGCGGTTGCCCTGTGCGTCACGCGCGATTTTGAACACACGCGCACCGAAGTCCGCGCCGTACTGCGGTGCAGGAAGATAGCGTTCCAGACCATCCAGCAGCGCGTCCACGCCGTCCAGTTTGAGCGCCGAGCCGAAGTAGCACGGGAACGCTTTTCGTTCCGCAACCAGCTGTGCAATCTGGCTGTCGTCCACCATTCCTGTCTCGAGGTACTGCTCGAGCAGACCTTCATCGCACCATTGTGTCCGTCGAAGTGAAGTCCACGCAGCCGCTGTCCAGCCGCGATTTCAGCTCCTGCAGGAGTGCATTTCGGTCTGCGCCGTCCAAATCCATCTTGTTGATGAACAGAAACGTCGGGATTCCCCTGCCGCGTCAGCAGCCGCCACAGCGTTTCCGTATGCGCCTGTACCCCGTCCGTACCGCTGATCACCAGAACCGCATAGTCCAGCACCTGAAGCGTCCGCTCCATCTCCGCCGAAAAGTCAACGTGACCGGGTGTGTCCAGCAGTGTCACCTCGGTGTGCGGCAGGGAGAACTCCGCCTGCTTGGAGAAAAATTGTGATGCCGCGCGCGCTCGAGCGCAAACGTATCGAGGAACGCATCCTGATGGTCCACACGGCCTAATTTTTTCAGTGCACCCGCCTGATACAGCATGGCTTCCGACAGAGTGGTTTTTTTCCGGCATCAACGTGCGCCGTGATGCCAATACAGATATGTTTCATAGCAAAATTCGCTTTCATGTTCGAGTGATTCTAACTCCTACTATTATCGCAGGTTTTGCGTGATTCTTCAAGGCATAGCATGTATTCTTTCCCGTTATATCGTCATAAACAACAGATATTGGACAAAATTCTTGTGCAGGTTTACAATAGAACCATCAGCAAAGGCGCTGAAACCTACCGACTAAGGGGTTTCAGCACCTTTTTGTTTTCTTGTATTCCAAATATTAACAGGAGCGATAGATATGCAGTATGAAATTTCCAACCGTATGAGCGATGTGCACGGCTCGGCCATCCGCGAGCTGTTCAAGCTCGGCGCGGACCCGAACATGATCTCGTTTGGCGGCGGCAACCCGTCCGCAGAGACCTTCCCGGTGCCCGAGATTGCGGACATCATCGCAGACGTCATGAAGGACGCACCGGTCTCTGTTCTGCAGTACGGTCTGTCCGAGGGCTACACGCCGCTGCGCGATACGATGAAGGACTACCTCACCCGCACACAGGGTTTTGATTTCGAAAACAATGAGCTGTTCATCCTGTCCGGCGGTCAGCAGTGCGCCGACCTGACCACTAAAGTTCTGGTAAACGAAGGCGATATCATTCTGACCGAGGACCCGGCCTTTGTCGGCTGCCTGAACACATTCCGTTCGTATGGCGCCAAGCTGATCGGCATTCCGATGCAGCAGGACGGTATGGATACGGATGCGCTCGAGGCCGCCCTCAAGGCGCACCCCGAGGCCAAGCTGCTGTACACGATCCCGTCCTTCCAGAACCCGTCCGGCATCACGACCACGCTCGAAAAGCGTAAAAAGGTGTACGAACTCGCGTGCAAGTACGATATCGCCATCCTTGAGGACAACCCGTACGGCGAGCTGCGCTTTTCCGGCGAGGATGTGCCGACCATCAAGTCGATGGACACCGAAGGCCGCGTGCTGTACGCAGGCAGCTTTTCCAAGGTGATGGCTCCCGCGTTCCGACTGGGTTTTCTGGTGTTCAACAAATCGCTCACCATGCCGCTGACCATCGCCAAGCAGACCACCGATGTACACTCTACTGTACTGTTCCAGTACGTCTGCAACGAGTACATGACCAAGTACGATTTCGCCGCGCACCTCGACAAAGCGCGTGACGTATACCGCGCAAAGTGCAATCTCATGCTCGATACCATGCGCCGCACCTTCCATCCGGCGGTTACGTTCTCGCAGCCGGAAGGCGGCCTGTTCGCCATGGCCTTCCTGCCGGACGGCATGGATTCGCAGCCGTTTGTCCGCGAGGCGATTCAGCGTGGTGTACTCTGCGTGCCCGGCTCGGCGTTCCTGGCAGACGAAAAGCAGGTGTCCAACGCCTTCCGTCTCAACTATTCTACCCCGACCGATGAGCAGATCGTCAAGGGCATCGAAATTCTCGGCAAGCTCACCCACGAATGGATCAAGGAGTAATAAAAATGAAAGTTATGGCATTCAACGCCCGTCCGGACGAACGCGCGTTTTTCGATCACTTCAGTCAGTCGCTTGATATGGACCTTACGCTGCAGAAGGACACGCTGACCCTCGATAATGTTGCGCTGACCCGCGGCTACGACGGCATTTCCTGCACCTGCGACCTGCCTGCGCCGATTCTGGAAAAGCTGGCCGAGAACGGTGTCCGCTATGTGGCCCTGCGCACCATCGGCTACGATAATGTAGACCTGAAAGCTGCAGAGCGTCTCGGCATCCGCGTATCCCACGCCGGATATTCGCCGTATGCGGTTTCCAACTACACGGTCATGCTCATGCTGATGTGCATCCGCAAGGCCGGCTACATCATGTTCCGCTCGCACACCGCAGACTACTCGCTCGGCGCATCCGGTGCGGCCCGCGGCATGGAGATGCAGAACCTGACCGTCGGCGTCATCGGCACCGGCCGTATCGGCAAGGCCGTCATTCACAATCTGTCCGGCTTTGGCTGCCGCATTATCGCACATGACCCGTACCCGTCCGAAGAAATGAAGCAGATGGGCGTGGAGTACGTTTCGCTCGAATCGCTGTACGCGCAGTCCGATGTCATCACGCTGCACACCTTCCTCAACGACAGCACCTACCATATGATCAACACCGAGGCTATTCAGCAGATGAAGCCGGGTGTTGTCATCATCAACTGCGCACGCGGCGCACTGATCGACACCCGTGCTCTGATCGACGGCATTGAGTCCGGCCGTGTAGGCTCGGTCGGCGTGGACTGCTTTGAGGGTGAGGATAACGTGATCCGCGTCGATCACAATTACAACAGTCGCGTCACCAACCACGATTACATCATCCTGAAATCCTTCCAGAACACTATCGTTACCCCGCATGTTGCGTTCTTCACCGATCAGGCGGTGTTCGATATGGTTCAGTGCTCGCTCGAAAGCCTGCATCAGTTTGAACTCGGTGAAAAAAGTTCCTCTCGAGGTACACGCCGCATAAACTGTCGCGGATTTACGCCATCTGCGCAAAATACCGCTCCAAATACGCAGTAAACGCGCGAATGCTCTGCGTGCGGAACCGTCCGAGCGTCTGCACATAGATATACCGGCGGCACTGTGCGTCCTTGATGTGCAGCAGGCGCACGCCTGCGTCCTCGCAGACCTGCCGCCACTCGCCGGACGCGACCAGTGCAACACCCATGCCGCACGACAGCAGTCGGATCTGCAAGGCCGCGCTGTCGCACTCGATAGCGGCGTGCATCTCCATACCTGCTGATCGAAAAATATGCTCGGAAATCTGCCGGAACGACTGCGAATTGCTCAGCGCGATAAACGGGTCGTCGGCAAGTTCTGTCAGCGATACGCTTTCCCGATCGGCATACCGGTGTCCCTCGGGCACAGCTACGCACATCTCCTCATCGTACAGCAGGACGGCGCCTGCAGGCACCTCGTCCCGCGATACCGCGGAATCGAGCAGCAGGTCGCTGCCCTCGGGCGTGCTGCTGATGCGCAGATCCAGATTGCCGTACTCGGCGGAAAACCCCGCGAGTATCTCGCTGATACGCTCCGCGCACGACAGCGCACAGATGCACAGACCACCTGTCCGGTGCAGGCTCTCCTCAATTTCGCCGCGTGCGTCGCGCTCGGCTTCCAGTATCGTCCGTGCGTACCGCAGCAGGATATCTCCCTGCTCGGTGCGGCGCAATCCCTTTCCCGTTCGCTCGAATAACTCGGCTCCCAGCTCGCTTTCCAGATTCCGTATGGTTTTGGATACAGCGGGCTGCGCCACGTTCAGGCTCTCGGCGGCGCGCGTCATATTTTCGTATTTTGCTACGGCGGCAAACTGCCGAAGCTGATATAATTCCATCGTGTTCCCCTCCATTCTATGAAAGTACAGGAAAATTCCCCTTATGATTACTCAAATTCTGCTTCAGCAGACGATCATCATGTTTCTTTTGATGATGCTCGGCCTGCTTCTTTCCCGCCGCGGCATGATAACCGAACAGGGCAGCCGTGATCTGTCCAACGTGCTGCTGTATGCGGTCATTCCGTGCGTTATCCTGCGCAGCTACATGTCCGAGTTCAGCATGGACAAGCTGCGTGCCATGGGCATTTCGGCTGTTATCGCGGTGATCGCGTTTGCCGCGTCCATCGGCGTGGCGTACCTCACCTGCGGCACCCGGCACCGGATTGAAAACTTTGCGATCGCGTTCGGCAACGCCGGCTTCATCGGCATTCCGCTTGTCACAGCTGTATTCGGCGCGGAGGCGGCGTTCTACGTTGTCTCATACAGCACGCTTGTCAATCTGCTGCAGTGGACGTACGGTATTGTTATTATATCAGGCAAAAAGGAAACCATCAATCTGAAAATGGTGTTCGTCAACCCGGTTTTCATTTCCATGGTGATCGGTCTCATCCTGTTTGTGGCTCAGCCGACGCTGCCCTCGGTCGTCACCGGCACGATCGGCTACATCGCGGACGCCAATACTGCTCTGGCGATGATCATTCTCGGTTTCTATCTGTCCAAGGTGCGCCTGCGCGACCTGTTCGTGAGTGCAAGGCTGTACGTTGTCTCTGCCGTGCGTCTGCTTGTCGTTCCGGCGGTGACGGTGCTCATCTTCCTGCTGTTTCCCTTTGCGCGCGGCGAAATCACGCTGATTACGCTGATCGCAGCGGCAACGCCGGTTGCCAGCAGCACAGCTATCTTCGCGCAGAAGTTCGATCAGGATTACCGGCAGGCGGTGTCGTATGTATGCCTGTCCACCATCCTGTCCGTGGCGACGCTGCCGCTGGTCATGCTGGTGGCTGAACGTTTTCTTTCCTAAAACCAGATAACAAAAGCGGCGCAGACCAATCGGTCTGTGCCGCTTCTTTGCGTCTTCTTGAAAATGTCGTTCCGCGACAGACGTTATCCCAGAACAACCTTATGGAAAGTCTTTTTTGCCCTTCTTGATCATGCACTCCTCGTTAAAGAAGTCCTTGGCCAGCTGCTGCTTGAAGTCCGCGACCTTCTCACCGCCCAGCGATACGCCGCCGCCCTGCACCAGCTTGCGCGCCTCACCGTTGGAGGACGCGAGGCCGCACTTCACGAGCAACGTCAGCACACCGATCTGGCCGTCAGTGAAGTCCGCATCGGTCAGCGTGGTGGTCGGCATGTTGGCAGCCGCACCGCCGGAAACGAAGATCTCCTTGGCAGCGGTCTGTGCCTTTTCAGCCTCCTCCTTGCCGTGTACCAGAGCGGTCAGCTCGTATGCGAGGATTTCCTTTGCCTTGTTCAGCTGTGCGCCTTCCCAGCTGTCCATCGCCTCGATCTCCTCAAGCGGCAGGAACGTCAGCATACGAATGCACTTGAGCACGTCCGCATCGTCCACATTGCGCCAGTACTGGTAGAAATCGTAAGGAGAAGTCTTGTTCGGATCGAGCCAAACTGCGCCGGAAGCGGTCTTGCCCATCTTCTTTCCCTCAGAATTGAGCAACAGGGTGATGGTCATGGCATGCGCGTCCTTGCCCAGCTTGCGGCGGATCAGCTCAGTGCCGCCGAGCATATTACTCCACTGTCGTTGCCGCCGAACTGCATGTTGCAGCCGTAGTTCTTGAACAGGTAGTAGAAGTCATAGGACTGCATGGGCATGTAGTTGAACTCGAGGAAACTCAGGCCCTTCTCCATGCGCTGCTTGAAGCATTCGGCGCGGAGCATGTTGTTGACCGAGAAGCACGAGCCGATGTCGCGGATGAACTCGATGTAGTTGAGGTTCATCAGCCAGTCGGCGTTGTTCACCATCTGCGCCTTGCCCTCACCGAATTCGATAAAGCGCTCCATCTGCTTCTTGAAGCAGTCGCAGTTGTGCTGGATGGTCTCGACAGTCATCATCGAGCGCATATCGGTACGGCCGGACGGATCGCCGATCATAGCGGTGCCGCCGCCGATCAGAGCAATCGGCTTGTTGCCTGCCATCTGCATGCGCTTCATCAGGCAAAGCGCCATAAAGTGGCCTACGTGGAGGCTGTCTGCGGTCGGGTCGAAGCCGATGTAGAAGGTTGCCTTGCCGTTGTTGATCATCTCACTGATCTCTTTTTCGTTTGTTACCTGCGCGATCAGACCACGCGCTTTCAGTTCGTCGTAAAGCTGCATTATTCTGTCTCCTGTATTTCAATTTGTTTGATTTTTATGATAAAAGAGTCCGAATACCGTTATGGAGCACGCTCTTTTCTGCGTTCGTCTATGATTACCACGGGTTCACACCCCCTGTCCGGCCGCATCGAGCAGTTCCTCTGCATTGCGGCGTGCTGCATCCGAGATTTCCTCGCCGGAGAGCAGACGTGCAATTTCGTCTACGCGGTGTGCTCTGTCCATCGGGCTGACATCGGTGTAGCTGCGGCCGTCACGCACAGATTTGGAAATGCGTAGGTGGTGGTCGCCCATAGCAGCGATCTGCGGCAGATGGGTAACGCATAGTGTCTGCTTCTTTTTCGCAATCGCGGACAGCTTGCGGCCGATTTGCTGAGCCGCATGGCCGGAAACGCCGGTGTCGATCTCGTCAAAAATCAGCATACCAACATCTTCGCCCGCTGTCAATACGTTTTTGAGCGCCAGCATGATGCGGCTCAGCTCGCCGCCGGAGGCCACCTTGGAGAGCGGCCTTTCCGGCTCACCCGGATTGACCGAAATCTCAAACGTCACGGTGTCGCAGCCGTGCGCGGACAGCTTAGTTCCGGTACGGACCGCAACCCGCATTTTCACCTTGTCCATGTCGAGTTCGCTCAGCTCGCGCACGATTTCGCCCTCCAGCTGTTTGGCAGCCTTGCGGCGCTGCTCGGTGAGTTCCGCCGCGATGCCCTTGGCTTCCGCAAGCATACCGCGGTACTGCTCCCGCAGTTCTTCCCTGCGGTCGTCCGCATTCTCGAGTGTATCCAGTTCGGCGGTTATCTTCTCGAGGTACGCGAGGATTTCCGGAATCGTACCGCCGTATTTCTGCTTCAGACGGTAGATTTCGTCCAGGCGCTGCTCGACCATCTCGCGCTCCGCCGGAGAAAAGTCCAGATTGTCCCCCTGACTTGCCACGCTGTCGCGCAGGTCTGCCGCCAGCAGACGTACTTCCTCTGCCTACTCGGCCATGCCGTCGAAGGCGTCCGACACTTCGCGCAGGCTCTCGATGGCGCTTGCCGCCTGATCGAGCAGCTCACACGCGCCCGCAATTTCGTCATCTCCCGAGAGCGCCATACGCGCCTGCTCGAGTGCGCCCGCAATCTTGCCCGCGTGATCGAAATACGCCTTGCGCTGTGCAAGCGCCTCATCCTCATCGGGTTTAAGTGCCGCCTGCTCGATTTCCTCCTTGTGGAAAGTCAGCATATCGATGCGCTGCAGGCGTTCCTGCTCGCCGGTCTCCAACGCAGTAATTTCCCGCCGTAGTGTCACCAGCGCCTGATATTTCGGGCGGTATCGCTCGAGTATCTCGGCACAGCCTGCGTAGCCGTCCAGATATTCGATGTGATGCGCTTCATTGAGCAGCTTCTGGCCGTCATTCTGACCGTGAATGTCGATCAGGTACGGCGCCAGCTGCCGCAGGACAGCCGCACTGGCCGGCTTCATATTCACGCGGCAGGTGCTCTTGCCGTCCGCGGAAATCTGCCGCTGAACGTACAGCGTGTCCGGCTCGTCACCGGAAAGCGCAAGCTCGTCAAGCAGTTCGCGCAGAGCACGCGGCAGATCGGTGAACACCGCGCTGACAAAGCCCTTCTGCGCACCCGAGCGCACCAAATCGCGGCTGACGCGCTTGCCAAGCAGCGCACCGATCGAATCAATAACAATACTCTTGCCCGCGCCAGTCTCGCCGGAAAGCACGGTCAAACCCTTATCGAGTTCGATGTCTGCGCGTTCGATGACTGCTATATTTTCAATGTGGAGTAATTGCAGCATTGCCGCTTTATCCCTCGCTTACTTTAGAATATCTCTTGCCTGTGTGCAGAACTTTTTGCGCGCTGTCGTTATCGCGCATAACGGCAAATACGGTATCGTCGCCGCCAAGCGTGCCGACCACATCGGGTGCGCGCATGGCATCAATCGCCATTGCCGCCGCCTGTCCCAGACCGGGCAGTGTCTTGATGACGACCATATTCTGCGCCGCATCAATGTCGGTCACGCACTCACGGAAAATGTTGCGCAGACGCGTGGTGAAGCTGTCTGCCGCACCGGCGTTCGAGGAGGTGTACTTGTACTTACCGGTCTCCGGAGGAGAGCGTCTTGATAAGCCGCAGCTCCTTGATATCGCGCGAAATGGTCGCCTGCGTGGTGTTGTAGCCAAGTGCCCGCAGATGTGCGGTCAAATCCTCCTGCGTTTCAATCTCAAACCGGTCGATGAGATCGAGGATTTTTGCCTGTCGTTGAAACTTCATCGTTCGTGTTTTCCTCTCTTATAGCAGCGCCTCTCACAGCTTCTGCTGTAAAATTCGATAAAAACTATTGCCTTTTAGACGAATCAGCCGCGTCTGCAGGTCGGAACGGGTGATAATGACCCGATCATCCGGCCGCACGGCAAAACCCCTATCCGCCATCCGCGCCCTCACAGGCTGCGGTGATGGACACGCTGCGCTCGGGCGCAAACACGAACGACTTCGCCGCCAGCGCATGTGCACAGATGGGAATAACGGCGATGTTCTCCGCGCTCGGCTCAATGACCGGGCCGCCTGCCGACAGACCGTAGGCCGTTGAGCCGGTCGGCGTTGCCGCGATCACGCCGTCACCGTTAAAGCGGGTGACCTCCTCGTTGTCCGCCGAAATGCCGACGCGCACCACGCGGAACGCAGTGCCCTTTGCGATAACAATATCATTGAGCGCGTCGTTCTCATACACGATACGCCCGCCGCGCTGCACAGCAACATGCAGCATCATGCGGCTATCCAGTGAAAAATTCACCGGTGAACAGCTTTTCCATTTCGGGCAGCTCAGCCGGTTCCAGTTCGGTCATAAAGCCGACGTGACCGACATTGATGCCGAGCAGCGGCAGCTGATTCTGCGCCGCCTCTCTCGCCAGACGGAGCATGGTTCCGTCTCCGCCAAGCACGACCGCCATATCCGCAAACTGCACAGCGTCCTCGGTTTTCATGTAATCCGCGTCCTCAATGATGGGCGGCACGACCCGCATCTGCTTGGGCAGCATAAGCCGCACACCGTCACGCCGCAGCTGATCGCACACCGGCTGCAGGATATCGCGTGCGCTGTCCTTGCGCAGATTGGGATAGATGAAAATGTTCTTCATCATGCCTTTGCGTCCAGCTCCTCATGTGCCTGACGGACAACCTCCGCCAGATCCGGAATGTGCTCCTCGCCCTTGTTTTGCCAGGTAGCCGAGAAATTCGATGTTGCCCTCAGGGCCCTTGATGGGAGAAAACGTCACATTCAGCACCTTAAAGCCTGCCGCGTGCGCGTTTTCCACATAATTCTGCAGCACCTCAAGGTGGATTTCCGGCTCACGGACAACGCCCTTTTGCCGACCTTGCCCTTGCCGGCTTCAAACTGCGGCTTGATAAGGTTGGCAACATGGCCGTCCTCGGTCAGCAGGCTGGAAACGACCGGCAGTACCAGCTTGAGGGAAATGAACGACACGTCGATGACGCACAGCGACGGCGTTTCTTCCAGCATATCCGGCGTTACATAGCGGATATTGGTGCGCTCCATGCACTTGACACGCGGATCCTGCCGCAGACTCCACGCCAGCTGACCGTAGCCAACGTCAATGGAATACACCTTGCGCGCACCGCGGCGCAGCAGGCAGTCGGTAAAGCCGCCGGTCGATGCGCCAACGTCCATCACGACCAGATCGGTCGGGTCGATATTAAAGTAGTTGAGCGCCTTCTCGATCTTCTTGCCGCCGCGGGACACAAATGCGTTCTCGTTGCCGCGAACCTCCAGTTCGGCGTTTTCGTCAACCATATCGCCTGCTTTGCCCGCCTTCTGGCCTGCAATGTAGACGATTCCCTCCATAATCGCAGTCTTTGCGCGCTCCCGTGAGGGGCAAAGGCCCTTTTCAAACAGCAATACGTCCAGTCTCTTCTTAGCCAACGCCGTTCTCCTTCCCATTCCGATTTTTCATGATATATGCCGCAATGCCCTCGGCATCAATGCCGCAGTGACGGTACAGCTCGTTTACGCCGCCGTGCGGCAGAAAGCGGTCGCCGGTGTTCAGCAGATCGGTGCGCTCGCTGCGGTGCGCGGCAAGCCACTCACCGACGCTACCGTTCGGCACAACGTCCTCCGCAACGACACACCAGCCGCCCAGCTTTTTTCCTTCACCTCGGCATACGCCTGTTCCAGTCCGCTGCCGATTTCATTTACCTTGTAAACCTGTGCGCGGATGCCCTCGTGCATGAGGATTTCCGCGGCGTCGATCGCCTGATTGACCATAATGCCGTGTGTGACGATCGTCACCTCACTGCCGGATTGCTCGTGTACGCACACGAGCGGCTGCGCTCGACAGCTCCTTGCGGTATGCGCCTTCGCTGCCTCGCGGGTAACGGATAGCGACCGGTCCGGTCTCCCTGTAAATCGCACGGGACAGCATGACTCGGAGTTCCGCAAAGTCGGACGGACAGAAAATCTTCACACCCGGGATAGACCGCAGGAACGCGATATCCAGCACACCGTTATGCGTTGCGCCGTCCGCGCCGACAATGCCCGCGCGGTCCACGCACAGAACAACGTGCAGACCTTCGATTGCAATATCGTGAACGATCTGGTCATAAGCGCGCTGCAGGAAGGTCGAGTAAATGGCCGCTACCGGCACCAGTCCCTGTGCCGCCATACCGGCCGCCATACCGATGGCGTGCTCCTCGGCGATGCCGACATCAAAAAAGCGTTCCGGGAATTTCTCGGCAAAGCGGGTCAGGCCCGTGCCGGACGGCATAGCTGCCGTGATCGCACAAATGCGGTTATCCTTCTCAGCGAGTGCGCAAAGCTCCTTGCCGAAGAACGCAGAAAAATCCTCCTTCTTCGCGGCAAGCGGTGCGCCTGTTACGCGGTCGAACTTGGAAACGCCGTGGTATTTCTCCGGATACTGCTCACTCGGGGCATAGCCTCTGCCCTTCTGTGTCATAACATGCAGCAGAACCGGTTTTTTCATTTTTTCGCCAATGCCAGGAACTCGCACACGCTCTTGAGGTCATGACCGTCCACCGGACCGAGATAGGTAAAGCCCATCTGCTCGAACAGCGAGGTCGGCAGGACAGCCCGCTTGATCTTCGCCTTGAAGCGCGAAACCGCGCGCGTGATCGTTCCGCCGCCCGGAATACGGCTGAGCCGCTCCTTGATGCGGGTTTTTGCACGCAGATACTGCGGACTGACGCGCAGGCGCGACAAATGGCGGCTGAGTCCGCCGACATTCTTGGCGATCGACATATTGTTGTCGTTGAGCACCACGAGCAGCGGCTCCCGAGAGGTGCCGGCGCTGCTCAGCGCCTCATATGCCATGCCGCCGGTCAGTGCACCGTCGCCGATGACCGCGACAACGTGGTACTTCTGGTTTTTAAGCGTGCGTGCATGCGCCATGCCGAGCGCCACCGAAACCGAATCCGAGGCATGTCCCGTGATGCACGGGTCGGTGATGCTCTCCTCCGGCTTCATAAAGCCGCACAGACCGCCGTACTGCCGCAGCGTGTCAAAGCGGTCGCGCCGACCGGTCAGGATCTTGTGGACATAGCACTGATGACCTACATCGTAGATGATGCGGTCGCGCGAGGAGTCAAACTCGCGTTCAAGTGCGACAGCCAGCTCTACAATGCCCAGATTGGACGCCAGATGACCGCCGGTCTGCGACACCGAGTCCACGATGAACTCGCGCAGCGCCGCACACAGCACGCCGAGTGTGTCGTACGACAGTCCGCGCAAATCAGCAGGACTGCTTATATTGTCTAAAATTCCGTATCGTTTCTGCTTCATCAATATCCCCACCTTTGGAAAGGCAGATTTATCTAAAATATCTTTGTTACTTTCTGTTATCCAGCTTGAGCGGCAGAACGGACAGCACGCGTCCGCAGAGCGCCAGCACCTTGCCGCTGCACATTACCGCGATGCCCTTTGCCGGCTGCCTTGCCGCCGATGGTCAGTGCCGAAACCAGACCGGTAATCAGCAGAGATACCACCACCTTGAGTCCCGCACTCACGCCTGAGGTGATATGCGCAACAATAAGTGCTCCGGTCGCACCGGAGATAATGCCGCAGATATCGCCCACAACATCGTTGCAGATGCTGGAAACCTTCTCTGCGTTTCGCACCATCCAGACCGCCTCGCGCGCACCGCGCACACGGTGTGCCGCCATCGAGTGAAACTCCTTCTCGGTCGCCGAGGTTGACGCTACGCCGATCATGTCAAACACAATGCCGAGCGCAATGAAGAGCAGCAGCACCGCAAAGGACAGAATCGTACCCGCACTGGCCAGCGCTTCGTTTGAGATGTAGGACATGACCACGCTCAGCGCAAAGCTGATGACGGTGATCAAGCTGACCCATGCGGTATTAACAGCCTTGGGCTTTTGCGGCGGTTTTTTCTTTTGTTTGTCGGTCGTATCCACTGAAGATAACTCCTTCACCGATTTTTTGCCCCGGATTTATTCCATAATAGCAGAAAATTGCGGCAAACCGCAAATTCCGCCGCCGAAGCGTATAGACAATACCACATAGCGGTGTTGCCTTTATAACCGCTTTCACGGTTTCTTTATTAAAGTAAGTGACGGCAGACCGAGTAAATCTTGCGGCTTGAGGTTCGGTTGGTTTTCCCCGCGGACTGCCTCGCGTCGCCGTCAAGGGGGTTTCCCATTAAAGTCCGTGCCGAGATGTTACCATGTTCGGGACCGAATTGCCACTGAGTCCGCACTGCAATCCACGGTCCGCCTCGTTAGAATAGCCTAGGTGATTTCCACTACAGTCAAAACGATTCTTAGCCTCTTTTTGCAGACATGGTTTCAAAAAGTCAATTCCCGCGGCATTCCTGGCCGGGAAACCGCAGGCGGATACCTTATTCACCATGGCCACTCAAGGCAGGCTACACTGCACACAGCACTTTGGTCTTTACGTCGGTGATCAATCCTTTGTAATTTCCGCTGCACCGCATTGCAGGTTTCATCCCGTGCCGTTGGACGTCCATCAATCTCTTGTGAAATGCTATAGGCATCCGACAGTCACGGGTCTCCACGGCAAGAGGGTCGGTACTTCATGCCATTGAAGCGCGCCCTCAAGCCTTAACCTCCAGCATCCACCCCAAACTGGGCGTAAGAAGCAAACACCAGAGACTTCATCGATATGCCCGTCTACGGATTTTTAGGCCCGTCTTGGGAATCGCATGAACTGACTAGGATACTACGTCACTTATCTGTTATATTAACACAGAACGCATAAATATTCAAGAAATGTGTGTAAATTTTATGTGAATGTGCGTCTTACTTGGTACGGCCGGTCAGGGCTGCGCGCCAGTTCGACGAGGAACGCATGACCGTCCAGCGGTTTTACCGCATCCACCGCTTCCTCGGTCAGCTTTGCCGCAAGCTCTCGGCATTCCTCCAGACCGAGCAGAGACGGAAACGTGGATTTTCGCTTGCCGCATCCTTGCCGATGGATTTTCCGAGTGTTGCGGCATCTCCCTCGATATCGAGGATGTCGTCCTCAATCTGGAACGCCAGACCCAGCTTTTCGCCGTAAGCGCGTGCCCGAGCGAGGGTATCCTCGTCGGTCGCACCGGCAGCCGCACAGCCGAGTTCACACGCGGCGCGGAGCAGACACCCAGTCTTGAGCTTCTGCAGCAGGCGCAGTTCGTCGAGCGAGATTTTGCGATGCTCGGCGCCCATATCGAGCACCTGACCGCCGATCATGCCGTTCATGCCCGCGTTTTCGCCCAGAATGCGAATACAGCGCACAATGGTCTCCGCCGGAACATCCTTTGCCGCCGAAGCCGTCTCAAAAGCCGCCGTCAGCAGTCCGTCACCCGCGAGGACCGCCGTCGCTTCATCGAAAGCCTTGTGGCAGGTCGGTCTACCGCGGCGCAAGTCGTCGTTATCCATACACGGAAGGTCATCATGGATGAGCGAGTAGGTATGGATCATCTCAAGCGCACACGCGAACGGCAGCGCCTTCTCGATGTCGCCGCCGCACAGGCGGCAGAATTCCAGCACGATTACCGGACGCAGGCGCTTGCCACCTGCCATCGCGGAGTACTTTGCAGCCTCGAAAATGCGGTCGTAACCCTCGCCGGTCTCCCGCGAGAGGTATTTCTCCAGTGCAGGTTCAATGAGCGCAATATCTGCCTTTAACTGCTCGGAAAACGTCATTTTGCTTCCTCCTCTGCCGCAAATGGCTGCTCTGTGAGTTCACCCTGCATGTTCTCCTGCATGACGGTGACCTTCTGCTCGGCCTTGTCCAGCAGCTTGCCGAGGGACGCGGACAGCTTGGTGCCCTCCTCAAACAGCTTCATGCTTTCGTTCAGCGGCGCTTCACCGCGTTCGAGCATCCGCACGATCTCTTCCAGACGTGCCATCTGGCTTTCAAATGTTCTTTCCGCCATGTTACTTGTCCTCCTCGATATCGGTCACGCGGCAGTCAGCCGCACCTTTTGCGAATTGAATATGCAGAGTGTCTCCCTGCTTGAGCGCCGCTGCATCGGTTACGACCGTGTGCTTGACACCCTTGGTCGCTACCGCCTAGCCGCGTCCCAGAACGCGCAGCGGGCTCATTGCGTCGAGTGTCGCTACGGTCTGTGCAAAACGCAGTTTACGGCGATGCAGGCCGCTTTGTCCTGCCGCGAGCAGGCGCTGCTGCAGTCCGTTCAGTCGGTTGCGTTCGGTCTCCAGCCGTACCGGAACCGCCGAAAACAGGCGTTCCTCGGTCTGGGTCAGCAGCAGGCGTTTTTCCTCGATGTATTTCATCGGTGTGCGATTCGACAGCCGCTCCTGCAGACCGTCCAGCAGCTTTCTCTGCTGTTCTGCCCTGCGGTGCGCCGCCGTGTGCAGACGGGCATCCAGTGTGCGTAAGTTCAGCGCATACTCGGCTCTGTCAGGCACGGCAAGCTCCGCCGCGCCGGACGGCGTAGGCGCACGAAGATCGGCAACAAAGTCCGCAATCGTGAAATCCGGCTCGTGGCCGACCGCGGAAATCACCGGAATCTCGGAGGCAAAATCGCCCGGGCAGTCACTTCCTCATTGAACGCCCATAAATCCTCCATCGAGCCGCCGCCTCGGCCGCACAGAATGACATCTGCTTCGCCGATGGCATTCGCCAGAGCGATCGCGCGTGCAATGCTCTCCCGCCGCGCCCTGTCCCTGCACCTGCGCCAGATAGAGCACAACCTTGGCCAGCGGCCAGCGTCTGCCGAGAATACGGATCATGTCTCGCACCGCTGCGCCGGTCGGCGAGGTCACGAGCGCGATACTGTCCGGACAGGACGGATGGGCTTCTTGTACCGCTCGGAGAACAGGCCTTCCGCCTGCAATTTAGCCTTGAGCTGCTCAAACGCAAGGTTGAGCGCACCTGCACCGTCCGGAATGATCTCGGACACGTAAAGCTGCACCGCACCTGTGCGCGGAAAAGAACTGACGCGCGCCTTGACGATGACCTTCATGCCGTTCTGCAGACGGAATTTCAGCCGCATCGCATCCGAACGGAACATGACCGCATTGATGGCCGCGTTTTCGTCCTTGAGCGTCATGTAGTGGTGCCCGGACGAATGCGCCTTGTAGTTCGAGATTTCGCCCTGCACCATTAACCCGCGGTAGCCGGGAACCGCATCGAGCAAGTCCTTTATTTCATTGTTTAATTGAGATACTGTGTAGATCGTTGCCATTCCAACAAGTTAGGAGTGAGGAGGAAGGAGTGATGAGTTTGGTTCATTTTTCATTCTCCATTTTCAATTCTCCATTCCTGCCTCCTAACTCCTACCTCCTATCTGTTACAGAGTTTTGCCGCCAGCACTGCCACGCCCACTGCGTTATCTCCAGAGAGCGTTGGCTCCGCAAAGGAGACCTCCCCGCCGAACCGCTTATTCATGCGGGCACGGATGATTTGGCTGGCCATGACGCCGCCGGCGCATAAAATCGGACAATGATACTGCTCGCGCGCCTGCTCGGTCGCCTTGATAACGGCATTTGCCACAGTTTCGAGTGCAAAACGCGCCATCTGCTTTGGCTCGGCGGTCTTGAATTTATTCTCTACCTGATTCTGCATACCGGAGAGCGAGAATTTACACTCGTTTACCTTGGGTTTGAACCCCTTTTCCGGCTCGGCGGTAAGCGCCAGCGCGTCCAGTGCGCCGCCGGACGGGAACGGCAGACCAAGCAGATTTCCCGCGCGATCGAGCAGCTGACCGGCTGCAAGGTCGGTCGTGCCGCCGATGCAGGTGCAGTCTGGCAGGCCGTCCGCGCCGCACTTCACATGCAGCAGCTCACTCGTGCCGCCGGACAGGTGCCACGCCAGGAATTCGCCGTCAAGCAAATCCAGCTTGCCAGCCGACAGCGCCGCTGCCGCGATATGTCCCTGCTGATGAGACACGGTAAAAAGCGGCACGGAAAGCAAATGCGCCGCGCTCCGCGGACGCTCTCCCCCGCCAAAAAGCAGGGCATATACGAGCCCTCGACCGCGCGCGGTCGGGTGCTCACGCCGATAGCGCGCACCTCTCCCTGCGGCAGAGCCTCGATTTTTTTCATGCAGACGCACGGTATGCTGGAACAGCGCGTCCGACTGACGCAGGCCGATCGCGCCCTCCGGCACGGACAGCAGACCGCCGCGGTTGACCCACTCACCGGTCTCGGCGTTGTAAATCGCCGCTGACGTGCGATAGTTGGACGTATCAATTCCCAGAAAGCGCTCAGGCATTGGTGCTCTCCTGCTTTCCCTGCGGGAACTCTGCACGGGCGGCAGAGCCGAGCACGCCGTTGATGAAGGAAGCGGCATCCTCGGTGTCATACTTCTTCGCCAGCTCAACGGCCTCGTTGATGGCTACGCCGACCGGAACGTCGTCTACATCGCGCATCTCAAAGAGCGCCAGGCGCAGTACCGCGATGGTCATGTGGGACAGACGGTTGAGCGACCAGCCCTTGGAATTGGCCTCGATAATGGTATCGAGCACCGGCAGGTCGTTTGCCACGCCCTTTACCACCGCGCGGATATACGCGGTCTGTTCCTCACTCAGCTTGCCCGCATACAGTGCGATATCTCCGCTGATGGACTTCATGATTTCCTCATCCAGTCGCTCGTTCAGGTTTTCTTCTTCAAACTGCTGGAACCCCATCTCAAAGATCAGGTGCAGCGCAATTTCTCTTGCTTTTGTTCTGCTCATCACACTCATGCAGCAGGACCTCCTATATTTACGCAAATTTCGCCTACTATTCAGTATAACTATTTTATCCTATTTTCATGCAAAACGCAAGGCGGTATTCCATATTTCATAAAACCGGGCAATAGAAAAAACAGGCACAGCCGCAGCCATGCCTGTTTTGCTCATGTTACTCAGCGTCTGCCGTCTCCGCCGGAGTTTCGGTCTCGGACGGTGCCGGCTCGGCCTTTTCCTCAGCCGAAGCGGACGGCTTGAAGGTCACGCCGCCGACATGCACGTTGATTTCGACAACGCGCAGACCGGTCATGGACTCGATCGAGGACTTGACGTTCTCCTGCACTTCCCTTTGCCACATCACAAATGTTGTAGCCGAACAGTGCGAGGAAGCCGATCTCTACCTTAACGGTATCATCGTCGCCGAGTTCGATACGGACGCCCTTAGACAAATTCTTTTTACTGATAAAGCCGACAATGTCGCTCGTCAGGCTGGAATACAAACCGCTGACACCCTTGGTTTCCGAGGCCGACAGTGCTGCGATAGACGCAACAACGTCCTCAGAGATACGGATAGAGCCTTGATCGCTTTCGGTGGACCAGTACTCCTTTGTGATCTGCCATAGTGCTCACTCTCCTTTTTTGAGACAATCCCATCATCCGGCATTGTCTAAGAGCATTATAGCACAGTTTGTGTAAAAAGCAAAGTAAAAATACACGCTGTCTATTAAGATGCTTCCACAATTTTGATCTGCCCTGCCGTCATGCCGGTCTCCGAGATAACGATATCGCGGATAACAGCCACGTCCTCGGCCTGCAGACCGCCGTCCGGCGGCGCTACCACGATATTCGCGCTGCTGTCACCGAGCATCACAACTGCGTCCTCATAGCCTTTGGCGCGAATCAGGCTCTCGATATTGGCTTCGGCCACCGTGTCGTCTGCCAGTGCGGAAATCTGTGCCGCCGCATCGTCTTTTCGCACTCTGGTCTGCGGTGTCGCTCTCACTGAGCTCCTTGAGCGTGCTCACCGCTTCGTCTCTCGCCTGCGTGCGCGTCAGCCGTGAGGATGCAAAATAATCGCCCTCACCGGCGGTGCTGTCCGCCGAGGCATCGGTCTGCGTATCCGCCTGCGCGTCGATCTGCTGCGCCGCAAGAAGGTCCTCCGGCGTGTCAACGTAGCTCCAGTTCAGATAAGCCGCTGCACACAGCAGCAGCGCGATCACACCGTAGACCGCTCCGCGTTTTTTGATCTTCTTCATCTGCCTGCCCTCCTAACGAATTGCTATACCTTATGTATCGGATTGCATTTTCAGAACCGTAACTTTGTCTGCACCGATGCCGCACACCGTGCTCACCGCCTGTGTGACGGACAGCCGAACGGATGCGTCATCCGCGCCATCGCACAGCACGACCGCACCGCGGAATACCGGCAGAACGCGCTTGACCGTCACGGGCGTTTCGCCGCAGCTGCCGTTCGAGACCACGCTCACATCGCTTTCCCGGCTGCGGCTGTCACTCCCCGCTCGTCTGGCGGGTATTGACCGCGTAGACCGATTCCTCGGTCTGGTCGAGCGACAGCATGAGCTCCACACGTCCGGCGCCGGAAATTGCGGCAAGCCGCGCCTGCAGCTCCTGTTGAAAATCGTTCAGGTCGAACGACTGCGAAACCATTGTATCCGCACTTGCGGTCTGCACCTGCTCCGTGTTTCCGCCGTGCCCCGAGGTGAGCAGCAGCACGCCCGCGAGCAATACCGCCAGCACGGCCCGGTATTTCTTCAAAACCGGCAGAATTCTCTCCCTGACGGCAGTTAAGTTTTCGTTATCCGGCAGTTTCATCTTGCGATCAGCTCCTGTCGCTCTGCGGGTACGCCGCATTCCTTGGTCAGCAGACTTTGCAGCTCGGAAAGACGGCTCTCGTCCGCGCTGTCGTAATACACCGTCACCTTATCGACCTGCAGCAGTCCGTCCGCATCATTCGCCATCTCCACATTCACCGTGCACGGAATACCGGCTTCCCTCCGCACGCTGCTGCACCGCCTTCGCAATGCTCGCCGCGACCGTGCTCATCGTGGTCTGCATGTTGCGCGCCTGCATTTCGTCTATGTCGCTCTGCGAGACGCTCCCCTGCCAGTTCCACGACAGCACATGCAGTCCGGCCAGCGGCTGCAGAAGCGCCAGCAGCATGAGCAGACCGGCGGCTGTCCGCACAACCTCTTTTAAGGCCCCGCCGCCCGCCAGTTTGAGCGCCATCGCGGACACGGCCCCGCGATCGTCACGCGCAGTAATATCGTTTGCAGTAATTCAGTCATATTGGTTTCACCATCGCCACCATATACACGAGTTCGAGGAATAAAATCATACAGCAGGTGCTCAGCATGCCGAGCAGTAGACCAAAGCCGGTGCCTACGTTTTCGAGGAACCGCTTCATGCCGTCCGAGCACAGCGGCGAGAGTACGGCAGCCCCCGCCTTGTAGCACAAATAGCTTCCTCCCGCTCGAACGAACGGCACAAAGCAGATAGCCGCTACACACAGCATCCCGAAAATGCCGATCGAGCCGCGCAAGAAGCTGCACCGGACAGCATGGTTTCGGTCGCGTCCGAAATCACACCGCCGACCACCGGAACCGCACCGGACACGGCAAGTTTCGCGGTCTTTAGCGTCATGCGGTCCACGTTGCCGGAAACACCGCCCGCTATCGCAAGATATGCGGTGAACAGCGTTAAAATGAGTTTAAGTACACCCGAGGTCAGGGATTTTATGCCGTCTGCGATGCCGCGCAGCATGCCGTTGCCTGCCGCGGCATCCACCGCCGTGATGGCAAGATAGGCGCACGCCGCCGGAACAAGCAGGGCGTTCACCAGCCGTATCACCAGGTCGAACACTACCATGGTCGCCGCCTGCAGAACGGTTGCGGTCGCCGTGTTGCCGCCGGTCGCAAGTACGGTGGCGAGCACCGGCTGAAGTGTGCCCGAAAACACGCTGATCTGGTCGAGCGTGTCGCGACAGAGCGACAGCACACCCGTGAAATCCCGCAGGAGCACTGCCGCACAGCCAAAAAGTGCCGCCGCCATGTCGATCCAGTCGTTGGCCTCGCCGCCCGCCGCCGCAGAAAAAGCCGCGCGCCGCCGAGGCCAGCAGCACAATCACGGCTACGCGCAATAGTCCGCCAAGTGCAGTCCGAATCGCACTTTGGCTGTCCGAGGTCATGTTTTCCAGCACGCGGGAGACCGAATCCGACAGCGTGTCCGCGTTTTCCGGCGATACGCCGTCAAGGTATTGCCGCGCACTGTTCGGCATAGCGTCAGTCAGGCTGCTGCCGCCGACTGACTGCACCTGTTCCTCACTCACAGCCGCATGCGCGAACGGCAGGAACAGCAGGAGCACGAGAATGGCATTCAGCGCCAGTGTGCGTTTGCTCATACCGCCCCCTCCGTAATAAGGTCGAGCACCTGCTCGAAAAAGCGGCAGGCACACGGAAAGCGTCAGGACAGCGCCTGCAATCTCCACCTTGGCGGCAAGCGCAGACTGACCGGCGTCCCGGCAAAGCGCAGCTGTAATCCGCACCACGACTGCCACGCCGACTGCCTTGCACACCGGCAGATACAGCGCGGAATCCAAGCCGCACTGCGAGAGCAGACCGAAAAAACGCTGCGCCGCACTTCCGGCCGCGCTGAACACCCGCAAAAGTAAAATCACCCCTGCCGTCAGCACCAGCAGAAACGCGATAGCGGGCGCGTCCTTTTTCAGCACCAGCGACAACGTAAGCGCCGCAAGGACAATGCCGCAAATCAAGCCTAATTCCATCGTCAAAACCCAAATACATTTTTTCATCATGGTGAACAGGCGGTCGATTTCCTGAACGATCAGCATCAAAACGACAATTAAACCCGCGAGTGTCGTCATCAGCGCCTGCTCTTCCCTGCCCGAGCGGGAGAGCAGCTGTCCGAGCACCGCCACTAAAATTCCTACCGCCGCAATGCGGAAAATCAGATCAACATCCATCGTTTTCCTCCGCTTAGATCAGCACCAGAATCACCAGCAGACCGAGCGCAATGCCGCAGGTCCGGTACAGATTTCCCCGATTTGCCAAATCCTCCTGCGCCGCCTCCCGCGAGGCCGCCAACCGCCGCTCCACCTGCGACAGTCCGGTCAGCTGCTCGTCCGCGTCGTAGCGGCCTAAGTAGTTTGCGGCGTCGCACAGAATGTCGCATTCCTGCGTGCCCAGTCCGACCTGTGCACGGCAGTCCCGCAAGGTGCTGCGCCACAGGTAGCCGAGCGACAGACCGTTCTGCTCCCGCAGGCGGCGCTGCAGCGTGCGAAAGACTTTTGCGGACGATCGGCTGCTCGTTTTCCGTCAGCAGACCGACAATTTCCGGCATAGGTGTCCGTCTTCCGAAATCTCGCTGCGGATAAGATCGAGCGCAAGCAGCATGGCGTCTGCCGCCGCCACTCTGCGCCGCAGATTTTGCCGCGCGGACAGTCCGAGCGCCGCACATGAGCCGAACACCATCACCGAACCGATCAGCTTTAACATTTCGTCTCCCTCCCATCGTTCCATGCGGTAGACCCGCTGTCCGTCCTGTTTTTCGATAATAACCGCCTGATGAAATGCGCCGAGCGCGAGCAGCTCACGGTAGATCGGCCGCTGCCGCAGATCATCCAGCCCGGCCGCGTGTGCACACGCAATCACTGCCGTTCCGCAGTGCGTGCAGAGCGATACCGCCTTTGCGTCCTCAGGCGCAGTAATTTCATCAAGAGCGAGCAGGTCAGGCGACATGGTTTTGAGCAGCATGACCGCCGCCTGCCATTTCGAGCAGCCTTCCATCACATCCGTGCAGCGCCCAACTGCAAGCTGCGGTACACCGTCCGCGAGAGCGGGCAATCTCGCTGCGCTCGTCCGCAATCGCAGCAGTGAAACCGCGGTCGGAGAAGTAGCGCACCCACTCTCTCAGCAAGGTCGTTTTGCCATATCCCGGCGGTGACAGGAGCAAGGCAGACTGCGGCTCGTCCGTTCCTATCCAGCGGGCAATCTGCGCCTGTAAATCCTCAGCTTGATGTGCAATGCGCAGGTTGATTGAACTCAAGCCGCGCACCCCGAGAACGCGGCCGTCCTCTTCTGCGGCTGTGCCGCAGATGCCCAGTCGATGCCCGCCGGATAACGTCAGGAAGCCGTGCCGCAGACTGTCTGTATAACTATGCACGGAATACTGCGCGGCGCGGCTGAGCACCTCGCGCAGCTCCGCCGATGTGACCGCCTCAAGCGGGAGCGGCCGCTCTCCGACGGCAGTTCTCGCCGCAGGCGGCTGTCCCGCGCGAAAGCGTAATTCCTCGATGTCCTCCGGCCTGTCCAGCCGCTCCAGCTGTGCCCGCCGTATCGGCGGCAGGCACGAAATCGCCTGCCGGAAGGCCGCTTTTCGTTTGTCCATTTTCATCACCACTATAACCTATGCAGGAGCAGAACGGAGTAGAAGGTAAGTGAAAATTGAGAATTGAGAATGGAGAATGGATGTTGTGATTGACCATTATTCTTCATTTTCAATCTATATTGCAGGGCGGGATGACCTCATCCCGCTGTTTCCCAAACAAACCACCGGATTATAGATAAAATTTACATGGTATCAAAAATTGCAATCACCGGCATATTGCATAACCGTAGGGGCGCACAGTGTGCGCCCAATACACATTAAGGCAATACCGCATAATTGAACAAGAGTGATTTGCGAGTAAATTTTGCGTACTGACGAGGCACAGTTTTACGGTAATACTTGATGTATTACCGTGAAACTGCAACAAAGTCAGAGCACAAAATTTCCGCAAAGCACCGCCGCTTTAATTGTGCAGTGTTGCCTTAAACTTACGTTGTGCGGGAGCACACTGTGCTCCCCTACGAGATAAGATTACACATCCGCTTGACGTGCGGAAGGCCAGGGACTTGTCAGAATATATGAAAATTTATGCATTTTTTCATCGAACCATGTCAAATCAGTCATTGACAACTCGCCCGTCCAGCGATATAATAAACACAAATATTGCACAAAGCGATGACAGAGGAAAGTAATCGTTCCAAGTGCGGCTTTCAGGGAGTGTCCGGCATGACTGGAAACGGACGCAGACGCCGGTACGATGAAGTTCCCTCCTGAGCTGCGGCGCTGAACCCCTATCGAATTAGGCGCTGACGGATTTCCTCCGTTACAGGGATAGGATATATTTGTATCCGAAAAAGTGCGGCATTGATGATGCCGAATGTGGGTGGTACCGCGGAACCGTTTGTCTTTCGTCCCTCTTTGTGGATGAAGGGCTTTTTTATACCCATTCCGCCGTGACAAACAGCAAATACCACCTATATAAAGGAGATACACAACATGATCATCATTATGAAGCAGGGCACGACCCATGAGCACGTTGAGGAGCTGTCCCAGCATATCGAGCGCTGGAACGTAAAGGCAAACCCGATCTACGGCGAGGACACCATCGTTATCGGTCTGGTCGGCGACACCGGCGCTGTTGACAAGGACGCACTCATGCTTGACCCGCAGGTCGAGAACATCATCAAGGTGCAGGAGCCGTTCAAGCTGGCAAACCGCAAGTTCCATCCGGACAACTCTGTCGTTGAGATTGCACCGGGCGTTGTTGTCGGCGGCAAGAAGCTGGTCGTAATGGCAGGTCCGTGCTCGGTCGAGAGCGAGGAGCAGATCATCGATGTGGCTAAGCATGTGCAGGCGGACGGCGCGACCGTTCTCCGCGGCGGTGCGTGGAAGCCGCGCTCTTCCCCGTACTCTTTCCAGGGTCTGAAGGCTGAGGGTCTGGAGCTGCTGCACAAGGCACACGAGGCAACCGGTCTGCCGGTCGTAACCGAGATCACCAATCCGGCGCATATCGACATCTTCATGGACAAGTGCGACTGCTTCCAGGTCGGCGCACGCAATATGCAGAACTTCGAGCTGCTGAAAGAACTCGGTCAGACCCGCAAGCCCATCCTGCTCAAGCGCGGCTTCGCAAACACCATGGAGGAATTCCTGATGAGCGCCGAGTACATCATGGCGGGCGGCAACGAGAACGTTATCCTCTGCGAGCGCGGCATCCGCACCTACGAGAAGTACACCCGCAACACGCTGGATATTTCCGCCGTTCCGGTGCTCAAGCGCATGAGCCATCTGCCGGTCGTCGTTGACCCGTCCCATGCAGGCGGCATTTACTGGATGGTCGAGCCGCTGGCAAAGGCTGCTGTTGCAGCCGGTGCGGACGGCCTGATGATTGAGGTTCATAACGATCCTGCACACGCTCTGTCTGACGGTGCACAGTCGCTGACCTACGATTCGTTCCACCACACCATGAACGCACTGCGCGCAGTTGCAGCGGCAGTTGACAGAGAAATTTAATCGTCTGATACATATTATAATGCGCTAAATAGCGCGGAGGTCGGTGTTCCACCGACCTCTTTTCACAAAATCGCTTACTTGTATAAAATCAGGCATAATCCGGTTTCGAAAAACCGACTAATTCGGATTTTTTCTAATTACTAATTACGGCCAAAAAGGGTGTTGTAAAAATGGCAGAAATGCTGAGTCTGACGGGCGCGAACGGCGTGTCCGAAATTCATATCGAAACCGGATTGCTGGACCGTGCAGGCGCGGTGATCCTCGAAACCTTTTCGCCCAGCCGCGTGCATATTGTATCGGATTCAACGGTAGCGCCGCTGTATCTCGAGAAGCTGGAAAAGCAGTTCTCCCTGCCGGTGACGCACACGGTCATTCCCGCCGGTGAGGAGCACAAGCAGCTTTCCACGGTTGAGGGCATTTACCATGATCTGCTGGCCGCCGGCATGACCCGCAAGGATTTGATTATCGCGCTCGGCGGCGGTGTTGTCGGCGACATCACCGGCTTTGCCGCGGCGACCTTCCTGCGCGGCGTATCGCTGTGTCAGATCCCGACCACGCTGCTCGCGCAGGTGGATTCCTCGGTCGGCGGCAAGACCGGCGTGGATCTGCCCGAGGGCAAAAACCTCGTCGGCGCGTTCTATCAGCCGCGGCTCGTGCTCATCGACCCGAACGTGCTCGCTTCCCTGCCGGACAGCACCTTTGCGGACGGCATGGCCGAGGTCGTTAAGTACGGCTACATTTCCAACCGGGAAATCCTGACGATGGTTTCTCAGCCGGACTACAAGGCGAATATCGAGAGCATCATCTACGAGTGCGTGAAGATCAAGCGCGATGTTGTCGCCATCGACGAGCACGACACCGGACTTCGCATGATCCTCAACTTCGGTCACACCATCGGCCACGCGGCAGAGAAAAACTGGGCAACTACACCGACCTCACCCACGGTCAGGCGGTGGCGATCGGCATGGTAGCCGCGATGCGGCTCTCTGCCCTGCTGGGCAACGAGGATCTGACCGCGCCGCTCATCGACCTGTTGAAGCACATCGGCCTGCCGACCGAGCTGAACTACGACCGCGAAGTCCATCTTTAACGCTCTGCTGTCGGACAAAAAGAAATTCGGCGCGACTGTCAACTTTATCCTCGTGCGCGAGGCCGGTCGGGCGGAAATCACGCCTATCGATGCAGAAAAGCTGCACGAATACGTTCTGAAGCTGTAAGGAGGGAGAAGCATGGGTTCTACCTGGGGCAATACAATCAAAATTTCCATTTTCGGTGAATCGCACGGCACGGGCATCGGCGTTGTGATCGACGGATTCCCGTCCGGTGTGGCGTATGACGAGGCGTTTGTCCTGCGCGAGATGGAGCGCCGCGCACCGGGCCGCAACAAGCAGTCCACCGCGCGCAAGGAGCCGGACAGGCCGGAAATTCAGTCCGGCATCTACAACGGCAAAACGACCGGCACGCCTATCTGTGCCGTCATCCGCAACACCAATCAGCGCTCGAACGACTACGCAGAGCTGGCGGCGCAGCCGCGCCCCGGCCACGCAGACTACACGGGTATGCTGCGCTACGATTCCTGCAACGACCCGCGCGGCGGCGGCCATTTCTCCGGCCGACTGACGGCTCCGCTAGTGTTTGCCGGTGCGCTGTGCAAGCTGTGGCTCAAGGAGCAGGGTGTGACGGTCGGTTCGCACATCCAGTCCATCGCGCAGATTCAGGATATGCCGTTCGACGATGTAGAAGTCACCGCCGAGCAGCTGGATTCGCTGCGGAACGCCGAATATCCGGTGAACAATCCGCGTGCGCTCGAGGCCATGCTGGCCGCTATCGAGGAAGCGCGTGAGGAGCAGGATTCGGTCGGCGGCGTCATCGAGTGCGCCGCAGTCGGACTGCCGGCTGGTATCGGCAGCCCGATGCTCGACAGCGTGGAGAGCCGCCTGTCCTCCATCCTGTTCGGCGTGCCCGCTATCAAGGGCGTGGAGTTCGGCGCAGGCTTTGCCTTCGCTGCTCTGCGCGGCTCGCACGCAAACGACCCGTTTTATGAGGAAAACGGGGTTGTCAAGACCGAAACCAACAACAACGGCGGCATCCTCGGCGGCATCACGAGCGGCATGCCGCTCATCGTGCGCGCGTGCATCAAGCCTACGCCGTCCATCGGCATGGTGCAGGATACGCTCAACATCCGCACCGGCAAGGTCGAGCCACTGTCCATCCACGGCCGCCACGACCCGTGCATCGTCACCCGCGCCGCGCCGGTGGTCGAGGCCGCCTGCGCGGTTGCACTGGCAGATCTTCTGAGGGAGGCGAAGGGTTATCATGCGTGAACTTCCCGAAATCCGACAGGACATCAACCGTGTGGACTCCGCCATCCGGGAGCTGTTCCTGCTGCGTATGTCGCTGGCGCTCGAGGTCGCAAAGACCAAGGCCCAGTCGGATGACAAAATCTACAAGCCGGACCGCGAAGCGGAAATCGTTGAGAAGCGCTCCGCCGGTATGGAGGAGGAGCTGCAGCTCAAGTACGTTTCCCTTCTGCAGAGCATGATCCGCGCAAGCCGTGAGTATCAGTACAGTGAGATTCTGCGTCAGGTGCCAGAAAAGTTCCCGTTTAAGCCGAGTGAATCGCTTACCGAGCCGAAAACCGTGTTCTATCAGGGGGTTCCGGGTGCGTATCAGGAGCTGGCTGCGCGTGCGCTGTTCCCGAACTGCGAACCGCATAACGTGCCCACTGGGAGCAGGTTTTCCAGTCCGTCCGCGACGGCAAGGCCGACATCGGCGTTGTGCCGGTCGAGAACACAACCGCAGGCACGGTCAGCGAGGTCTATGACCTTCTGCTCGACTACGACCTATACATCAACCGCTCATACATCAAAGAAAATCTCGCACTGTCTGGCGGCGGTGCCCGGCACAAAGCTCGAGGATGTCAAGCGCGTCTGCTCGCATCCCGCATGCGCTGCCGCAGTGCCACAGCTTCATCTCCGCACACGATCTGGAGGCCATCGAGGTGGCGAACACCGCCATCGCGGCCCAGAACGTGCAGAAAAAAAGGGCGACAAGAGCCTTGCTGCCATCTGCTCACAGGAGGCGGCTGTGCGCTACGGTCTCGATATTCTCGCCGAGGGCATCAACGACATGCAGCACAACGAAACACGCTTTATCGCCGTCAGCAGAACGCTGACCTGCCAGCCCGAGGATAACCGCATCGAGATCGCATTCCACATTCCCAATGCGTCCGGTACGCTCATCACCGTGCTGGACACCATCGCGCACTACGGCATCGACATGACCGAAATCCACTCGCGTCCGCTCAAGGACAGCCCGTGGTGCTATGTGTTCTATGTGGATTTCACCGGCAACATGCGCGACCATGCGGTGCAGTCCCTGCTGTATCAGCTTCATGAGGAGCTTCCCTATATCAAAGTAATCGGCAGCTATTGCGTGCCTAACGAATAAAAGGAGTACAAACCCATGCAAATTCAACCCTGCGGCCCTTTGCGCGGTGAAATTACCGTGCCGGGCGACAAATCCATCTCGCACCGTGCTGTTATGCTCGGCGCACTTGCCAACGGCACCACCCACATCACCGGCTTTCTGATGGGCGAGGACTGCCTGTCCACCATTGACTGCTTCCGCAAGATGGGTGTCGAGATTAACATCACCGACGACGAGGTTATCGTGGAAGGCGTTGGTCTGCACGGTCTCGAAGCGCCGTCAGAAGCGCTGTACACCGGCAACTCCGGCACGACCACTCGCCTGCTGTGCGGCATTCTGGCCGGTCAGCCGTTCACCGTTACCATGAGCGGCGACCCGTCCATCCAGAAGCGCCCGATGGGCCGCGTGATGAAGCCGCTGCGTGAAATGGGCGCGTCCATTGAAGGCAAGAACGACAATTTCTGCCCGCTGACCCTGTTCCCGAGCGAGCTGCACGGTATTGAATACCGTCTGCCGGTAGCATCCGCTCAGCTGAAGAGCGCCATCCTGCTGGCAGGTCTGTACGCCGAGGGTCAGACGACCGTTATCGAGCCGGCTCCCTCCCGCGACCACACCGAGCGCATGTTCCGCGCACTCGGCGTTGAGATTGAGACCAACGGCAGCACCATTACGCTCGACCCGCCGGAGGATCTCCATGCGGTCGATATTGCCGTTCCGGGCGATATCTCGTCCGCGGCGTTCTTCCTCGTTGCCGGTGCGATCGTTCCGGGCAGTGAGCTGACGATTCAAGAACGTAGGCGTCAATCCGACCCGCACGGGCGTTCTGGACGTTCTGCGCGACATGGGTGCGGACATCACCGAGTCGAACTTCCGCGATGAGGCCGAGCCGATGTGCGACCTGACCGTCAAGTACAGCAAGCTGCACGGCGTGGACATCGGCGGCGCTATCATCCCGCGCCTGATCGACGAGCTGCCCGTTATCGCGGTAGCCGCTGCATTCGCTGAGGGCGAAACCGTTATCCGCGACGCGCAGGAGCTCAAAGTCAAGGAGTCCAACCGCATTGCCGCTATGGTCGCAGAGCTGACCAAGGCCGGCGTAGATGTCGAGGAGACCGACGACGGCATGATCGTGCACGGCGGTGCAAAGCCGCACGGCGCATCGTTCGAGACCTATAAGGACCACCGCATTGCGATGAGCCTTGCCGTGCTCGGTCTGGCAGCCGAGGGCGCAAGCCGCATTGACGAGCCGGAGGTCGTTGCCATCTCCTACCCCGATTTCTTCAACACCCTCGAACGTCTGGGGACTGAGTCATGCTGCTTTCCATGGACGAATTTCGCGCTTTCTGAGCCGAAAAAGACCACCTATGCCCTGTTTGGCTGGCCGCTCGGCCACACGATGAGCCCGGAGCTGCACGCGCAGCTGTTCGAAGCCTCCGGTCAGGATGCGGACTACATCGGCGTTGCCGTTCCGCCGGAGGATTTACCCGAAGCGTTCGAGCTGGCAAAGCGCAAGCTGGGCGGCATCAACTGCACGATTCCGCACAAAAAAGGCTGTCATCCCCTGCTCGATGAGATTGACACCGCTGCCCGCGACCTGCACTCGGTCAACACGGTCCGCTTTGCAGACGGCAAGGCGACCGGATTCAACACGGACATCCTCGGCTTTGCAGAGTCGCTGAACCGTGACGGCGTATCGCTTCAGGATAAAAAAGGTACTGCTGCTCGGCTATGGCGGCGCGGCTTCCGTGATGGCATACCACTGCGTGACGCAGGGCGCGTATCTGACCATCACGGGACGCAATCTCGAGAAGGCTGAGGCGCTGCAGAAGCAGCTGACCGATGCCGTTCCGGGCGCACGCATTTCCGTGTTCAGCCGCCGGCACATTCCGCGCGATATTCATATCGTGCTCAATTCCACGCCGGTGGGCATGTATCCGAAGGAAAACGCGGCTCCACTGCATTATCTGCCGCACAAGACCGAGTATGTGTTCGATGCGATCTACAATCCGCCGGTGACCTCGACCATGAAGCTCGCCAATCCGCCCAAGACCAAAACACGCGACGGACTGTTCATGCTGGTCATGCAGGCGGTGCACGCGCAGACCATCTGGACCGGCGTGACCTTTGAGCCGCAGGCGTGCGAAACCATTCTGCGCCGCACCTACGGCAAAATGGCGGTCAAGCGTCTGCACGAGAAGCATGGCAAGAAAAATCTGGTGCTGTGCGGCTTTATGGGCAGCGGCAAGACCACCATCGGCCGTAAGCTGGCGCGTCTGACCGGACTGGAATTTATTGATGCGGACATCTACCTTGAAACGAAGGAAGGCAAGAAAATCTCCGAGATTTTCGCTGAAAAGGGCGAAGCCTATTTCCGCGACCGCGAGACCGCGTATATTAAAGAGCTGTCTCAGAAGAGACGGCATCGTACTTGCGCTCGGCGGCGGCTCTGTCCCGTCCGGAGAATGTGGCGGCTGTCAAGGAGACCGGTCTGCTCATCTTGCTCGACACGCCGTTCTACCGCATTATGAAAAATCTTTCCTACTCCACGAATCGCCCGCTGCTCGATAAGCCGGACAAGCAGGCGGAAACACGCCGCCTGTACAATGCACGCAAGGCGCTCTACCATCGAGTGGCCGATATCGCGGTGCGCAGTCCCAGGCTGTCCGAGGTTTTGGAAAAAGTAGTAAAGAGCGTGTAAGGCACTGGACAAATCCACCAAATGCGTTTACAATTCATAAATTCCGGGACATACCTCTCTGCCGCTAAAAGTGTATCTCGGAATTTATACAAGGAAGAAAAAATGTGAGCGAGAGGCTGTTCGGAAAACGAAGTTTTCGACAGCCTCAGGGACATACTGAAAAGTATGTCCCTTTTTTCACACTCGCAATAAAAGGAGGAACTCAAAGGATTATGAGAACATCAGCCAAACATCCCTGCCGCCTGATTGCAGCCGCGCTTGCCGCTCTGCAGCTATGCGCAGGTGCTGCCGGAGCCGTTTTTCGATAACAGCTTCAGCTACACCTACTCTCTCGGCAGCGGCCTGCAATACAGCCGCACCGAGGGCAAAAACAGCGCCGGTCTTCAGCGCGCGAACGTGCTGACATACTCGCCGAACACCGGTGTAACGCCCATCATGGTCTACGCCGATGAGCAGCTGTACGGCAGCAAGGCCACTATCACAAACGCGGCGAAATATCTGCAGAATCAGGGTAAAAACCGTGCTCGGCGGCACGAATGCAGACTTTTTCGTTATGTCTACCGGCATCCCGATCGGTCTGGTCATCGACAGCGGCGAGCTCATTTCGTCCGATGCCTGGCAGTACGCGGTCGGCTTCAAGAAGGACGGCACAGCTGTCCTCGGCCGCCCGACTATGGGCATCCGCGTGAGCGGCAAGAGCGGCACGGTCAACGTATCCTACTTCAACAAGACGCGCACGACGGCTGGCGCGTACCTGCTCGATCACAACTACGATGACTCGACGCACTTTGCAGCCAAGGGCACGAGCATCATCCTCGAGCGTGGATGATGCACCGGTCAAGGTCAACGGCTCGGTCAAGCTCAAGGTCGTAAACAAGGGCACGGGCAGCAGTCCCATTACAATCACAAAAACCAGATGGTGCTCACCAAGTCGGACGGCGCAAATGTGCCCTCGTGGGTGGATTTCGAGGTTGGCGAGGAAGTCACGCTGTCCATCGCATCGAATGACAGCAGCTGGAGCGACGTGCAGTACGCAGTCGGCGGCAAGCTGCTGATGGACAACAGTACGATCACGACCGACGGCATTGACGCAGGCTCGACCCGCAGAGCACGCAGCGCAGTCGGTGTGAAGGCGGACGGCACGGTTGTTCTGTATGAAATCGACGGCAACCAGCCCTCGTACAGCGTCGGTCTGACGGCGGCAGAACTCGGTCAGGAGCTGAAGGATCTCGGCTGTGTCCGCGCCATCTGTCTGGATGGCGGCGGCTCCTCCGCGATGGCGATCCGCAATCCCGGCGAGAGCACCGCAGCATTGATCTCCCAGCCGTCGGACGGCTCGCAGCGCGCGTGCGCCAACTACATTTTCTTTGTGAACAACATCGCGTCGGACGGCGTGACGGCTCATGCTGTGCTCACGCCCAGCCACCGCTATGTGCTCCCGGGCGGAAGTACCTGGTTCTCGGTCAAGGGTGCAGATGCGTCTTACGCCTCGGCGGACGCACCGACCGACCTCAGCTACACGGTGAATGATGAGCTGGGCACGGTCTCCGGCCAAACCTTCACCGCAGGCAGCAAGGCCGGTCGCGCGACCATTACCGGCTCAAACGGCACAATTTCCGGCTCGATGAACGTGTGCATCACCACCGGTGTAGACTCGATCGCACTGCAGAGCGGCGGCAAAGCGCTCAGCTCTATCTCGGTCAAGCCGAACCAGAGCATCAACGTGGATGCGCTCGCGTATCACCTCGGTCATACGATGGGAGCTGCGGATTCCTGCTTCAAGTGGAGCGTGTCCGGCGATGTCGGTGCGGTAAATGCGGACGGCGTGTTCACTGCAGGCAGCCGGATGGCCTCCGGCACGCTCACCTGCTCGTATAGCAGCGTAAGCAAGTCCATTTCGGTCAATGTCGGCATGGGCGACGCGCAGAGTGCTTACACCGTTGCAGACTTTGAAAGTGCTCTGAACAATCTGACCACATCGGACGGCGTAACGCTCTCGCGGGTAACGGATTACACCTCGGTGGCACGCGGCACCGGTTCGCTCCAGGCGATGTGGAACGGCACCGGTACGGACGGCTTTACGATTTCCGTTCCGGCGGCTGATGCTTCGAGCATGAAGCACCTGACACTGTGGGCGCACAGCAGGAACACGGCACGCACGCTCACGGCGGTAGTTTGCCGACGCGGAAGGCAATGAGCTGACCGCTCCCCTGTCCGCTGCAACCGGCAACAGCTGGAAACAGCTGACGGCAAGCGTGCCGGACGGCGCACAGCAGTTCACCGGTCTGCGGTTTGACAAATCCGGCGCAGGCTCCGGCGGCTCGGCGCTGTACCTCGACCAGATCGTACTGAGCGCAGATCATGCGGTGACGAATACGGATGCACCGTCGGTCAAGCTGAATACGATCTCGGCAACGGTCAGCATCGGTACAAATGCCGCGCTTTCCGGCACTGCCACCATGGAAAACGGTAAATATCCGGTCCGCGCAAGCAATATTTCGGTCAAGGTGGACGGCAAAGCCGTTTCCGGTGCAGCTGTGATGAGCGGCTCGACCATGACCATTACGACCGGCACGCTGTCTGCCGGTACGCATACCGTGACTGCTGACGTGTCCGATGATGCAGGCAACCGCACGCGCGTTTGTGCGACCGTAACCGCCGGCTCGGCATCCAACGTGTTCGCGGACACCGCGTCGCATTGGGCAAACGGCTATGCTTCCCGTGCTAAGCGCACGCGGCATCATGAAGGGCGAAACCGCAAACGGCAGCACCTATTTCCGCCCGAACCGCAACCTGACCCGTCAGGAGTTCGCGGTGACGATGGCGCGTCTGCTGAATCTGGATACCTCCAGCACCTCCGGCACGCGGCACGATGAGGACAGTGCCGCAGTTTCGATCGGCCGCTGCCTGCCGCGCGGCTATGCGGCGGTCAGCCTGAATTATACGGACGCGTCCGTGATTCCGTCGTGGGCGACCGAGCAGTCAAGACCTGCACCGCAGTAAAGGCAATGCATCCGACCGGCGGTAAACCGCACCGTGTTTCTCCGAGCTTCGGGAGAAACGACAGCACGATCAGCACGATAGCGACCGGATAAATCGCGTTCAGCAACCGGCGTGGACAGACGGATAATACCCGCCAGACCGATATTCGAAATAATCATGCTGGCCGCAGCGAAAAAAGAACGCCGCAATGGCCGGATACGGAATACGCGGCAGCAGCTCATGGAAATACTGACCGACGCAGGCAATCAGGCCGACACAGGTATTGAAGCATGCAATGACGAAAATTGCGGCAAGCAACACCTGCCCGACCGGGCCAAACAGACCTCTGGCAATATTGCTCAGCGTGTCCGCGCCAGTCGAGCCGCCCGGCCATGCCGCTCCGGACAGTGCGCCAACGTGCGTCAGCATCGCGTAAACCAGAAGCAGCATTGCGCCTGCAATCCAGCCTGCACGGATGGTGCTGCGGCGCACCTGCTGTTCGTCCTCGATACCGTAATCCCGAATATTCAGCGCGATAACCGCGCCGAAATTGAGTGCCGCCAGCGTATCCATTGTCTGGTAGCCATTCAGAATGCCCGTCAGGCCCGGCAGCGAAGCGTAGGCTGCGGTCGGCACGCCGTAATGCTCTGCCACCGGATGAAACAGGCAGCCGAAAAACAGCACGAAAATCAGTACGATCAGCGTCGGACACAGAATGCGTCCGAGCCAGCTTGTCAGCTTTTCCGGGTGCAGTGCAACAAAAAACGCTGCCGCAAAGAACACGATAGAGTAAATCAGCTGCCGCATTGCATCTCCGCCAATGAGCGGCGCGAGCATTTGAACGATGTGCTCGCCGTGCGCGGGATGGCCAGACACGGACCGATCGACAGGTAAACCAGCAGCGCAAATATCTGCGCAAATCGCGGATGCACACGCCCGGCCAGCTCGGACAGCCCGCCTGCACGCGCGACAGCGATCACGCCAATAACCGGCAGGCCGATCGCGCTGACCGCAAATCCGACAAAGGCCAGCCACGCATTCGTGCCCGCCTGTGCACCGAGATACGGCGGGAAAATCAGGTTTCCGGCGCCGAAAAACATGGAAAACAGCGTAAAGCCTACCAGAAGCAGGCTCCTTCGGTTTAACTTTTGCATAGCAGTTCTCCCCTTCCTTATGAATAGTGAAAGCGCCATCATCGCGGGACGATGGCGCTCAGGTTTGCATCCGAGTTAGATGCGTTTGCTCATTTTTTTCGCTGTATTCTGCGCGGTAAGCCTCGAATGTGCCGTTATCGAGTGCGTCGCGGATTTCCTGCATGAGGTGGTTGTAGAACCACAGATTGTGCATGACGAGCAGCCGCTGAGACGGCATTTCACCGCTCTTGAGCAGGTGGCGCAGATAAGCGCGGCTGAACCGCTGACAGGTCGGGCACTGACAGCCTTCTTCAATCGGGCGGTCATCGGTCTGGTACTTGGCATTCATAATGTTCAGGATGCCGTTATGCGTGAACAGATGACCGTGACGCGCGTTGCGGGTCGGCATGACGCAGTCGAAGAAGTCAATGCCGCGAGCGACACCTTCAATAATGTTGCTCGGCGTGCCGACACCCATCAGGTAGCGCGGCTTATTCACCGGCGCGTGCGGCAGGACAACATCGAGAATATGGTACATGACCTCGGTGCTCTCACCGACGGCAAGACCGCCGATGGCATAACCCGGCAGATCCAGCTCCGCAATTGCCTGCATATGCTCGATACGCAGGTCGTCATAAGTGCCGCCCTGATTGATACCGAACAGCAGCTGGTGCGGGTTTACCGTATCCGGAAGCGTATTCAGACGGTCAAGCTCGGTTTTACAGCGTTTGAGCCAGCGCGTGGTACGGTCAATGGAGTTTTTAACATACTCACGCGGTGCGGGGTTCTCGATACACTCGTCGAACGCCATCGCAATGTCCGAGCCCAGGTTGGACTGGATGCGCATGGACTCCTCGGGTCCCATAAAAATCTTGCGGCCGTCAACGTGCGAGTGAAAGGTTACGCCTTCCTCCTTGATCTTGCGCAGGGTCGCCAGCGAAAAACACCTGAAAGCCGCCGGAGTCGGTCAGCATCGGACCGTCCCAGCGCATGAACTTGTGCAGGCCGCCCATCTGCTTGACGATCTGGTCGCCCGGACGGACATGCAGATGGTAGGTGTTGGACAGCTCAATCTGGCAGCCCAGCTCCTTGAGATCGAATGCGTCAACCGCACCCTTGATAGCACCCGCTGTGCCGACATTCTGGAATACCGGCGTCTGCACCACGCCATGTGCCGTACAGAACTCGCCGCGGCGGGCGCGGCCCTCGGTTTTGATTAGGTTAAATTTTTCCGATTTCCATAATTCCCTCTTATCCTGTTTTATTAGTACAAAAGCATCGAATCGCCGAACGAGAAGAAACGATATTCTTCCTTAATGGCTTCCTGATACGCGTTCATGACCATTTCTCGTGTTGCAAATGCCGAAATCAGCATCATCAGTGTGCTCTCCGGCAGATGGAAGTTGGTCACAAGATGATCGACTGCCTTGAATTTATAGCCCGGATAGATGAAAATATCCGTCCAGCCGGACTGTGCGCGCACGGTACCGTCGTCAGCCGCGATGGTCTCCAGCGTGCGGCTGGCTGTTGTGCCGACCGCCCAGATCTTGCCGCCTGCGGCACGCGTATCGTTGATGATCCCCGCGGTCTCTTCGTCCATGATATAATACTCGGAGTGCATGATGTGGTCGGTGATCTCATCCTCCTTGACCGGGCGGAACGTACCCAGACCGACATGCAGCGTCACGAACGCCAGTTTTACTCCCTTGGCTTTCAGCGCGTCAAGCAGCTCGGTCGTGAAGTGCAGGCCGGCGGTCGGTGCAGCTGCAGAGCCCGGTGTTTTTAGAGTAAACCGTCTGGTAGCGTTCGGGATCATCCAGCTTTTTCCTTGATATACGGCGGCAGCGGCATGGTGCCGAGCTTGTCGAGGATTTCCAGGAAAATGCCCTCATAGTGGAAACGGATCAGGCGGTTGCCGTCCGGCTGAACCGCCTCGACGGTTGCGGTCAGCAGGCCGTCACCGAAGGTCAGCTCTACACCGGTGCGGGTCTTACGGCCCGGACGGGTCAGACACTCCCACAGGCCGTCGCCTTTGTCGGTCAGCAGCAGCACCTCGATCGGCGTAACATGGCCGACAGCGTGACCCATCAGCCGCGCCGGAATGACACGGGAATTGTTGAACACCATGCAGTCGCCCGGCTGAACGTACTCCAGCAGATCGCGGAAATGACGGTGTGTCACCGAACCGTCCCTGCGGTCAAGCACCATCAGTCGGGACGCGTCGCGCTGCTCCAGCGGATGCTGGGCAATCAGGCGTTCGGGTAAATCAAAATAAAAATCGCTTTTCTTCATCACAAAGGCAAGGACGCGTTTAAGACAATATCGTCTTGAGCGCCCCTGCCGTTTTTCCTCCCCTTTGCGTGTTGATTTTACAGATTACTTGGCAATCTCAATGCCGGTAAAGTAGAATTTCAGAATCTGGTCATAGGTGAAGCCCTTCTGCGCCATTGCGTAAGCGCCCCACTGACTCATGCCGACGCTGTGTCCCCAGCCGGAGCCGTTGAACGTATAGCCGGTCGGATTGGTAACGGTCGGCGTGGTATTCGAGCCGGTATTGCCCGAATTACCGCTGTTTGCATCCTCGTCATCGCCGGAATAGTCACTTGTGGTTTTGACAAGCACAGTGCTGCTTGCGTTGTCAAAATCAACATCGAAGCCGATCGCCTTGCCGATATCGCGCAGCTTGTAGTAGTTGTTGCCGTTAATGATGTAGCCGTCCAGTGCGATCTTCTCGCCGTCGAGCACGATCGTCGAGGTGGATTTGCCGATCTTCTCCACCGCCGTGGACGAATCCGCAAGCTCACCGCCAACGGTCTCATACGCCGTGCCGGAGGTCAGGAGAATGCGTTCATTCTCCTTATCCCAACGGACGTTGAACTGACCTTTGGTGCCGCTCAGCAGATAGGCAATATCGCGCAGTTTGAAGTAATTGTTGCCGTACTGCGTGCCGTTTACAATGTAATAGCCCTGCGGAGATACGGTTTTGCCGTTGACCTTGACGTTATGCGTCGAAGCCTTGACCTGCAGACTGGTCTTGTTGCCCGAGCCGCCGACCGGCGTGATCGTGTAGCGAATGCTCTTGAGACCGAACACTGTGCGGACGCTGCTCCTGGAAATCGTAACCGATTTGCCGCTCGTATCCGTCACGGTGCCTTCGTTTACGTTATCGGTCGCGGTCCGCTTTGTGACCTGCACATTTGCTACCTTGCCGATGGAGTAGCCTGCGGCTTTCACCTTCTGCTGAATCTCATCTGCGGTGAGCGTCACCGTCCACTTGTCCTTGTTTCGGGTCCTCATACGGGTCAGCCTTGCCCTTGAGATACGCGTAATCGCCGCCCCAGACGTTCGCTGCGTCCTCGGTTGCGCCGCCGTCCGACGAATAAAAAGTAACCGATGACCGAGCTGCCGTTGTACGACAGCGTTTCACCCTTGGTGGCGTTCACTGCGGCATCCGAGGCCTCGGTCGCGCGGTTGGCGCCCAGATACACCTGACAGTTCGTGGTGTTGCACAGATCGTAATCACTGCCGTGCTTTGTGTGCCGAGTGCAAACGAACGAGCACAGACTGCCTGCGCCTTCTGTGCTTCGGCAGGCCAGTCCGGGTCGATCTCATACGGCAGCACGCCCTTTCACATAATCCTCCACACCCACATAGTTTATAACAGTGATGCTGCCGTTCGATGCACGGCGGTACACAAAATCGCCGTACCACTTGTAGCCCTTGAACCACGTCAGCGTGCTGTTCGGACGAATGGCGATATGGTCTGCACCCGCTGCGGACGTATACAGCACCGAGCCGCTGTCGGTATCGCTGACCTGAAAGGCATCGTTCACCAGCTTGACGGTCAGCGCACTGCTCGTGATCGACTTGCTGCCGGAGAACGCAGTGCCGCTGACGGTGCCAACCGTGTAGCCGGTTCTGTAGCCGCTGACATTTTCAAGCTGCGGCGCAGCAAAGGTGGAAGCGCCGCTGATCGTCAGACCGACACGCAGGCGTGTATCGCTGCTCGCTGCATGTGCCGGAACAGCACCGATGCAGGTGACCGTCATCACGGCGCAAAGCAGCATGGATAACAGCTTTTTCATTTTTATCAACTCCTGTTTTATTTTTTATCCTTGTTTCGCCTTGTTCTTATTGACAAACTCAAGGGTATATTCTAAAATAAAAAGCGAAAGTATCACTACAGATAGAGGTGCGGTTTTCATCAGTACCGGTTGGAAGGGTCCGCAGACCCGATAATCACCCGGGAAAGGGACCTCCGCCGAAGCCGGTGCTTGTTGCGGAAAGGCCGTGCTGGACGCCGTCGGAAAATATCCCAGCGTCTGTCATCAGCGGAAACGCCGGTGGAGAGCTATTCTGTTTAGAGCGCAGCGGTTTGTTCCGCTCCCTCTATTATAGTATAGATCATACCGGTTTTTCAACCGGTATTTTTCTTTTGAGGTAACTCTGTACAATTCGTCTGCGGCACTTTGCGGAAAATTGCTCTTGCCGAATCATCCGAAGTCACCTCTGGATATTCTTTCTGTATGTTTTTCATCACATAATTTCTTTGTTAGAATACCTTTTGGAAGGATTTGATAAACATGAAGCAGTACAAAGTAGGCATCGTCGGCGCGACCGGTATGGTAGGCCAGCGCTTCACCCTGCTGCTGGAAAACCACCCGTGGTTCGACGTCGTAGCACTCGCTGCATCCGGCCGAAACACAAGGGCAAGACCTATGCCGAGGCTTGTGAGGGTCGCTGGAAGATGACCGTTCCGATGCCCGACAAGTACAAGGACATGGTTATGTACGACGCAACTGCCGACGCAGAGGAGATCGCCTCCAAGGTTGATTTCATCTTCTGCGCAGTAGATATGAAGAAGGACGAGATCCGCGCCCTTGAGGAGAAGTACGCAAAGCTCGAGTGCCCGGTTTGCTCCAACAACTCCGCTCACCGCGGTACCCCGGACGTTCCGATGATCATCCCGGAGATCAACGCTGACCATGCTGAGATCATTCCGGCACAGCGCAAGCGCCTGGGCACCAAGCGCGGCTTTATCGCCGTTAAGTCCAACTGCTCGATCCAGTCCTACGTTCCGGCGCTGTCCGCTCTGATGGACTTCGAGCCGACCGAGGTTTCCGTCTGCACCTATCAGGCAATCTCCGGTGCCGGCAAGACCTTTGAGACCTGGCCCGAGATGGTAGACAACGTTATTCCGTACATCGGCGGCGAGGAAGAGAAGAGCGAGAAGGAGCCGATGAAGATCTGGGGCCACATCGAGGGCGACCACATCGAGCCCGCGACCACTCCGGTTATTTCCGCACAGTGCCTGCGCGTTGCATGCTCTGACGGTCACATGGCTGCCGCTTCGGGCAAGTTTAAGAACAAGCCGAGCAAGGAAGTTATGATCGAGCGCTGGAACAACTTCAAGGGGCCGCGCACAGGAGCTGAACCTGCCGTCCGCTCCGGAGCACTACCTTACTTACTTCGAAGAGGATAACCGTCCGCAGACCAAGCTGGACCGCAACCTCGAGAATGGTATGGGGTGTTTCCATCGGTCGTCTGCGTGAAGATACCATCTTTGATTACAAAGTTTGTCAGCCTGTCGCACACCACTCTGCGCGGCGCAGCAGGCGGCGCTGTTCTGATGGCAGAGCTGCTTTGCGCCGAGGGCTATATGGACCGTTAAGGAGGTCACCGTTTTATTATGAAGAAGCCTGTTTTACCGGTGCTGCGGTTGCTATTATCACGCCGTTCAAGTCCACCGGTGAGGTCGATTACGAAGAATTCGGCAAGATTATCGACCACCAGATCGCACACGGCACGGATGCCATCGTTGTCTGCGGCACCACCGGCGAGGCATCTGCCCTGCACGATAAGGAGCACCGCGAAGCACTGGCATGGTGCTGCGAGTATGTCAACCACCGTGTACCGGTCGTTGCCGGCACGGGTTCCAACGACACCGCATACGCCATTGAGCTGACCAAGTTTGCAGCTGAATGCGGTGCTGATGCCGGTCTGTCGGTTACGCCGTACTATAACAAGACTACGCAGCGCGGCCTGATCGCACACTACACCGCAATCGCAGACTGCTGCGATCTTCCGATCGTTCTGTACAACGTGCCGAGCCGTACCGGTGTTTCCTTCACCGCCGATACCCTGTATGAGCTGTCTAAGCACCCGAATATCAACGGCCTCAAGGCTGCTTCCGGCAACTTCTCGCTGCTGGCTGAAACCATGGCGAAGTGCGGCGACAACCTGAACGTATGGTCCGGCAACGACGACCAGATCGTCCCGCTGATGTCTCTCGGCGGCAAGGGTGTTATCTCGGTGCTGTCCAACGTAGCACCGCAGGTTGCACACGACATTACTCAGCTGTGCTTTGACAACCGTTATCCGGAGGCTGCTAAGCTGCAGCTGCAGTATCACGATCTGATCGATGCGCTGTTCTGCGAAGTCAACCCGATTCCGGTCAAGAAGGCTATGGAGCTGCTCGGCTGGAAGGTTGGCGGTCTGCGTCTGCCGCTGGTTGAGCCGAGCGAGGAGCACATCGCGTACATCAAGCGCGAGCTGGAAAACGCCGGCTGCAAGATCTAAAGGAGCTATAAAAAGATGTTGAAAATTGCACTTTCCGGCTGCTGCGGCCGTATGGGCCATGTCATCAACGACATTGTCAGCGGCAGAGAAGGGTATGGAGATCGTTGCGGGATTTGATATCAATACGGTGCAGTATGCAGATTTCCCGATTTTTGCCGATCCGTTTGAGTTTACTGGCGAATGCGATGTAATCATCGACTTCTCCAACGCCGCTTCTACCGAGCGCCTGCTCGATTACTGCGAGCAGCACGGCACGCCGGTCGTTATCTGCACCACGGGTCACTCTGCGGCGCAGCTGGACCGCATCCGTGCGGCTTCTGCAAAAGATCGCGGTGTTCCGTTCGGGCAACATGTCGCTTGGCATCAACCTGATGAGCGAGCTGCTCAAGCAGTCCGCCGCTGTTCTGGGCGACAAGTACGACGTGGAGATCATCGAGAAGCACCACAACCAGAAGCTGGATGCTCCTTCGGGCACGGCTCTCATGCTGGCTGACGCAGTTGCGAGCGCACTCCCCTATGACGCGGGTACGTTTACGACCGTCACGAGCGCCGCGAAAAGCGTCCGGCACACGAGATTGGTATCTCCGCGATCCGCGGCGGCACCATCGTTGGTGAGCACAGCGTGCCCTCCGAATCCATCGAATCGGAGGGATTTTCTATTCCACGCGGAGTTTTTCGACTTCCGCCTCATTCGGGGTAACATATGCGGTCTGGTACACATGGTAGATGACCATGCCCGGCTTCGCGCCCGCAGGCTTTTTCACCTGGCGAACCGGCGTATAGTCCACCGGAACCAGCGAGGACGAACGGCCGCGCGAATGGTACGCTGCAATCATGGCGGCCTCGGTCATGGCCTCATCAGTCGGCTCCCTGCCATCCGTCACAAGGATAACGTGCGAGCCGTGAATCTTCTGCGTGTGGAACCAGATATCTCTCTTGAACGCAGTTTTGAGTGTCAAAAGATCGTTCTGCAGGTTGTTTTTTCCCGCAAACACGTCAAATCCGTCGCTCGTACGATAATGGAACGGCTTGGCCTGACCGGCTTGCCGCGCAGCTTCTTGTTGCGCGTCTGCTTGGCAGAAAGCACACCGGACTGCGTGAGCTCCTCGCGCAGCTGTGCAAGATCACGCTCGTTTTCGGCTTCGCTGAGAGCAGCGAGGACACTTTCCAGATAATCCAGCTCGGCTGTGCCCTGCTCGATCTGCTGTGTGAGCACTTCCTCGGCGGTCTTGGCCTTGTTGTACAGCTTGAAATATTTCTGTGCGTTCTGCTGCGGCGTCAGGCGAACATCTAATGTGATTTCAACCTCCGGACAGTTTTTCTGCGTAGTAATCGACCACTTTCGCCTTGTTCATGCCCTTTTCCAGCTGGTACAGGTTCGCGGTGATAAGTTCACCGGTGCGCTTGTACTGCTCACGGTTGTGCGTAGCCGCGAGTTCCTTTTTCTGCGCCGCCAGCTTGCGGGCCACGCGGTCGCGGGCATTCGTAACCGTTTTTTTGTGCAGGTCGCCGGTGCGGCGCTGCATCCGCTCAGCCTTACCCTTTTTTCTCAAAGAAGGCTGCAAGCAGTGCACTGAAGCTGTCCGCCTGCGTGACGTTCATCAGACCCTCGTACTGCGTCACCGGAAGGAAGGTGAAGTCGAACACCGCACCGTCCTCGACCTTGGTCAGCAGGAAAGGCTTGGCTCGGTTATCCTCGACATACGACATGAAATCGTCGTACACCTTGCCGAGCTGCTGACGGTTCTCATCCGTCATGCGTGCGATCGGCTTGGCTGCGTCACCGGTCGCGCGGAAGGACAGTTCGCGGCAGAGCAGCGGCGAAAAACCCAGAAGCTGACTGAGCGGCCAGCGGTCGAGCGTCTGCCCTTCTTCCGCCTGCGATGCGGCGGCGGCAAGTCCTGTGCCGGAAACCGTGAACGGGTCGTGCTTGTCCTGTGCGGGCGGCATGCGGTAAAACAGACCGGGCAGAACCTGCCGCTTGCCGGACAGGTCGCCGTCTACACGGCGCAGAGCGTCAATAATGCGGTTGTCCTCGCCGCACAGGATGACGTTGGAGTGCTTGCCCATCAGCTCGCAGATGAGGTGCTTTTTGCAGGGTACACCCATTTCATCCGTCGTATCCAGTTCGATGGTGAGCATACGCTCGACCGCCGGCTGGCTCACTGCCGCAATCTTTGCGCCCTGCACATGCTTGCGCAGCAGCATGCAGAACATCGGCGGCGCCGCCGGATTCTCTCGAGCCGCGTCAATGAAATGCACGCGCGGCGAGCCTGCCGCGATCGACAGCAGCAGTCGGCGCGGACCGCCCTGACCGCCGCGTGTCTGCAGCACGATTTCATCGCGGTCCGGCTGATAGACCTTCTCTACACGACAGCCTGCCAGTACGTTATTGAGTTCATTTGTCACTGCCCGCAGGCAGATCGCATCTAATGGCATATAAATTCTTCCTTAAACAAATTGGATACAGTCCGCGTGCCGCTCGGAAACCTCAGTGAGAACCTGCGGGAATGCGGCTGTGATTTTATCGGCGAACACGGCCGCAACCGGATTTTCGGTCGGGAAGTGTCCTGCATCCACCAGAGACAGACCGATGGCCTGCGCACGCTGCATGAGATCGTAGCTGCAGTCGCCGATGACGAACGCCTGTGCGCCGCCTGCGACTGCATAGTCCATCAGCTTGCCGCAGGCACCGCCGCCGACCGCTACGCGTGTGATCGGCTTGCCGCCGTCGCAGAAGCGCACACCGCCCGCACGCAGGCACTCCCTTAACATAGAGTGCAAATTCGCGCGGCTGCATTTCACGCGGCAGATCGCCCACACGACCGAGCATGCCGTTCTCGCCGGCCTCCATGCTCACCACGTTGGTGAGGAACAGCGCGGACGCGAGCGCGTCATTGACACCGCCCTCCGCACAGTCTGCGTTGGTATGCATGCAGATAATAGAAATATCGTGCTTGATCGCATAACGCAGCACTCGACCGGTCGTATCGTCCGATGTCACACGGCTGACTGAGGTGAAGATCGCCGGATGGTGTGCGACAACAAGCTGCACACCGCGCTCAGCCGCTTCCTGCACGACCGTTTTGTCACATCGAGCGCACAAAGCACGCTCGTGACCTCCTGCGCACGATCGCCGCACAGCAGGCCGACATTGTCCCAGCTTTCCGCCAGCTCGTAAGGAGCAAGGCCCTCCATAAATGTCAAAATATCCTGAACTGTCGTCATTTCAGTTCCTCCCTTGCAGATTGGATGCACTGCACCAGCGCACGCTGGTACGCGAGACGCTTGTTCTCCGATGCGCCCTGTTCCATGCCGTCCAGTGCCTTTTTCTCCCGCAGGTAGAGCTGCTCAAGATAATCGGCAGCCCCTCTGCACGCAGCAAGGCCGGAGAAACCGCACATTCGCTCAGCGGTATTCCCGCTTCGGTGCACCGCCGCGTACGCTGAGAACGACGTAACGCCGTCTGTCCTCGCGGCACAGCGTTTCACGCTCGATAGCGTAGCCGTGCGCGTACAGCCACCGGCGCAGCTCTGCAATCATGGTCATCGGCTGGAGCAGCAGCAGGTGGTCACCTTGGGCGGTCCACGGTGCGGCAGTCAAAATCTCTGCGATGGTCTGGCCGCCCATGCCTGCGATCGTTACGGTGTCGGATTCCTCCGCCCGCACGGCCTCCAGTCCCGGCGCAAGCCGCAGAGACAGGGATACATTATGCTCTTTCGCATTGCGCTCCGCATGCGCCAGCGGTCCCGAACGGATATCCGAGCCGATAGCCGATGCAATATGCCCATCCAGCAGCAGTGAGATCGGCAGCTTGCCGTGATCCGTTCCGATATCCGCCAATCGAGCATTCGGCGGCACCAGAGCCGCCATACAGGCCAGCCGCGGTGTTAAAATCATACTTTCCATGTAAAACTCCAAAAAAAACAGAGCCGGCAAACAATGCCAGCTCTAATTTTCTTACTCACTCGACTTATTCGCCCAGAAAAGCGTTGAGCTTGGCAACCAGTTCATCTGCATTGGTGCCGTGTACCATGCAGGCCTCCTCGATGCTCTCGCCCTGAGATGCCGGGCAGCCGAGGCAGTGCATGCCGATTTCCATAAAGAAACGAGCGGTCTCGATGTTCATATTCAGAACCTCACCAATGGTGGACTTCTTCGTAATAGCAGCCATGATAGTAGCCTCCTGTTGCTTTTTTTATTTGTTTATAGTATACCGCAAAAATCCGTACTATTCAAGTAGTAAATAGTATTCCCTGTGAAATCGGTCGGAAAACTGCGTAAAACAGACAAATCATGTATTATACCATATCGAGAGCAGCCTAAGAGCAAAACGAAATGGTCGCAGCGGCGCATGACGGCGCAGGAGGCGCGATGTTGTAAGCGCGTTCCGGCACTCACCGAGAAGTTCCCGCTGTGCAAATGCCGGTTGCTGCGGAACTGCTTCATCCGGATTTCCTGAGCAATTTTCCGCAGGGACGATTGTCGTAAATTTAACAAAAAAAAGCGTTTCCCTGCTGTGAAGCATATGTTTTCATTTTTATTCCTGCAGCAAATCCTTGTTGCGCCCGCACAGCGGCAACCCGTTCCCCTTTCTCCAATCTTCACGCTGATAGCACTTCTCTATTTTCCTACCACAAGAATAATGGAAGGACTGCCGGATTTTCCACGCGATGTGCCAGATACCGCCCGAGACGAATGCCGAGCAGCCTCAGCACGAGCAAATACATATGATAGCTGACACGAGTGCTGCCGCGAGGGCGGTCACGGTGTTATCAAACCGGCAGGCGAATGTCTGCGCGAAAAAAGCGAGTCCACAGGTAAACTGCAGCGCCGCAGAGCAGCGGCACGCCGAACCGCCGGAAGGGTTTCAGGCGGAACGCTGTTCGCCGGTGCAGGATGGCAAGGTTGACCGCAGCGGCGCTCACTCCGGTCAAACACATGGCCAGCAGGTAGCCGTAAATGCCGAGCGTTGGCCTTGCGCACCAGCGATACAGCAGCGCAAGCTGGCACAGCTCCGCAGAGATGGCGGTTGCCACGTTCCACCTTTGCAGGCCGAGCGCATTGAGCAGGCTGCCGGTCGCCATCTGGTAGTAGGCCGCCACGGCTGCCGCGCGCCGAGCAGCGCGGCGTAGCCGCCGGTGAGCGGCTGGCGGAAAACAGCTCGCTCAGCTGCGGTGCCAGCGGCACGAGAACGGCAGTTGCCGGTATGCCGATGAGACCCACAGTCGTAACGGCACGGCCGGTCAAAACACGCACGCGTGCCTGCTCACCGACTGCCTGCGCTGCCGTGACGGCGGGCAGCAGCGCCGTGCAGACCGAGCTGACGAACGCGACCGGAAAAAGCAGCAGCGGCATGGCCATGCCGAGATCACGCCGAGCGCGGACAGCGCCTGCTCATAGTCCAGACCGGCCGCCATCAGACGCTGCGGCAGCAGGACGGCGCCTGCCGAGCCGAGCATATTGCCGATCAGCGCCGAGGCCGATAATGGCGCGGCAATGCCGAAAAACTGACCGTAAAGTTCCTTATCCGGCCTTGTAAAGCGAATATGCCGCATATTTCGTCGGAACAGCCGCGTTAGGAAAAGCGCGCTGAACATTTCACTGCACACCATGCCCGCGAAGATGAGCATGGCGATTCTGCCATAGTCGCCGCTGCCATATTCGTACAGCAGAAAACTGACCGCTAAGATGCGGATAAGCTGCTCCCCGACCTCAGAGCAAGCTGTGTACTGTACCCTTTCCAGGCCGATAAACAGCGATTTGAAAATATTTTCTACGCCGGTGAGCGTCAGGCACAGCAGCATGTACGGAAACGCGCGCGCACAGCGTCCGTCACCGAGCAGATTTGCCGCGATACTGCCGCCGCACAGCAGAAAACCACCGCTGCGCAGGCCGCACTCAGCGCAAAAAAGGCGCGGAACGCCAGCTGCAAAACCGCACCTAAGCGACCGCTCTCCCCTCTTGCTTCGCACGCTGCGCTCAGCCGCGAACACGCCGTCGTCACGCCGGACAGGCAGCCTGCATTCAACACTAAATACACCGAATTGACCAGCCGGTACACGCCCAGACCTTCCGCGCCTGCAAAGCGGCTGAGCACCACGCGATAGACAAATCCGAGCACCTGCAGCAGCACATTTCCGCACGCGAGCACACCTGCCGCGTATAAAATCGTTCCTTTTCTGACCCGCACAGCATGACCCCATTTCACGAAATTCTATGCGGATTCTGCACGGAATATGCGCACAAAAGCTCCCGCAGCAAACTGCCCGTTCTGTACGCGAGAATGCTTTTTTCCGCAGTTTTCCTCATCAAAAAATCCCTGCACAGAATTCTCACTCTGTACAGGGATTTCTTACTTGCGTTTGCGCTTAGGCTTCTCCTCGATGCCGGTGGACACAATATAATTCTGCCGGAACTTATTCGGCGGCATGCCGACGTTTTTGGTAAACTGCAGATTGAAATAGCTCTGCGTGTCATATCCCACCATCTCCGCGATACGCGTGATGGACAAGTCGGTCGTAATCAGCAGCGTCTGTGCTTCACCGATGCGGCGGCGCAGCAGATACTGCACGGGCGAATACCCGCTCATCTGCTTGAAAACATGCGATAAGTAATATGGACTGATGTGCAGCGCCTCACCCATGCTCTGCAGCGTGATCGGCTCCATATAATGCTTGTCAATATATTCCTTAATTCGTCTGCCGAGAATGTGCGGCTCCTCCAGCGGCTTTTTTCCGACTCCGCGCGAGGACCGGCGGTGACCGTCAGCACCGACACCAGCAGCGCGTGCATCAGCGAGCTACAGAACAGCTCAGCGTTCGGCTCACCGGCTGACAGGGTGCGGAACATCATTTCAAACAGGCAGCGCAGATCAGCGAAATACTTGCCGGTCGGAAACACATAGCCCGCATCATCCGGAATGAGCGCGTTCTCGCGCAGACCGGGCATATGCAGTCCGCCCACTGCCATGCAGTAGCTGCCGACCTCCATATCCAGACCGGAAACCTCGTCGTGCACCACGCCTGCGTTGTATACGAGCAGATCACCCGGCTTGATGATGACTTTTTATCGTGAATCAGATATTCGCTTGATCCGCTGCAAATGAGAATCAACTCGACAAAATCCTCGTGTGCGTGCATCACACGTGGATGTGCACTGGCATCCGGTCGGATTTCACTGACGTAAAAAGCAGCTTCGGCTGATTCTCGCCCTCAAAAATTGATTTAACTTTCTTCTCTACAAAACACTGTACGTTCAGGCTTGCCTTCGGCATAGTTTTTGCAGCTCCTCTCTTTCTCTGACGGTGATTTTACTCTTATAAAAGTATAGCACACGGGTCCGTTGTGCGATAGCACATATTTGCTTTTGCAGACCGCCGTATATCGTGCTTTTTGCGGTCGGGCCGAGAAAAAAATTATAAATTCTTGCTATTTGCAGATTCTTTTTTTTTCCCGCTTATTTATCGTATAGCCTATCCGACCGAGAATCTTCCGTATGTTTCTCTGCGTTTTTTTCAGCTTTCGCAAAACCGGCCGATTCGCCGGTCTCCGACCGGCAAAAAGCAGGATTTATAAAAACAAGCGCACAGCCTCAAACCCGCTCGAAAAAATTACTGTGCATTTTTACCGCCGCTTTTACCTCTAATATATTATATATGGGATTTTCGAGTGTCCGAAAAAAAAATTTCCGTTTTTGAATCAAGCCAAGAATCTAAAAAGAAACCGTTCGCCATATCTGCTAAACTATAAGCACAAAGAGAAGAGAAAGAATCTCACGGCTCAGCTGTGAGATACAACAAGAACGAAAGGACGAAGCATTATGTTAGATCCCAAAAGGTTAAAATCGGTATTGCCCCCCCATCGCCTGGACCGAAGACGATATGCCCGAAATGGGCGCGGAGAACAGCTTCCTGCAGACGATCAGTGAAATCGCTCTGACCGGTTATGTTGGCACCGAGATCGGCTGCCAGTTCCCGCGTGATCCGGCGATTCTGAATAAGGAGTTTGGCCGCCGCGGTATTTCCGCCATCACCGGCTGGATCAGCACCTACTTAAATGAACTGCCGATGTGGCAGAACGAGCGTGCATTTGTTGACCACATGAATCTTCCTGAAGTCGATCGGTGCTACGATTATCAACACGTCTGATCAGTCGTTCTCCATTCAGCATCAGTGGAACACTCCTCTTTCCAACAAGAAGGTGTTGAACGACGATGAGTGGGAGGTACTGACCAAGGGTCTGGATCACCTCGGCAAGATCGCTTATGACAGCGGCATGAAGATTGTGTACCATCATCACATGACGACTACCGTGCAGAAGACCGACGAAATCGACCGTATGCTCGCTATGACCGACCCGAAGTACGTCAGCATGATTTACGATACCGGTCATCTCACCTTCTCCGGTGAGGACCCGATTGAAATTCTCAAGAAGCACCACGACCGCATCGGCCATGTCCATCTCAAAAATGTCCGCAAGCCTGCAATGGACAAGTGCTACGCTGAGAACAAGAGCTTCCTCCGTTCGATTCCGGAAGGCGTATTCACCGTTCCCGGCGATCCGGAAGGCTGCGTAGACTTCCCGACCGTATTCAAGCTGCTCGACGAGTACAACTACGAGGGCTGGCTGGTCGTAGAGGCTGAGCAGGATCCGGCTATCGCAAATCCGCTCGAGTACGCCCGCATGGCACGCGCCTACGTCAAGGAGCACACCGGACTCTAATCCCTCGATCGAAAACATCCATACATCCATTTTTATTTCCGATGAGTAATATTCTAAGGAAAAAGCAAAAAGGAGAGTATTACTATGAAAAAGCTGAAGATTGGTATCATCGGTGTAGGTCGTCTGGGTTACGAGCATGCCTGCAACATTGCCAACCGCGTTCCGGGTTCGGAGCTGGTAGCTATCGCAGATGCAAACTTCGACCGTGCAAAGCAGGTCGCTGAGGAACTGGGCGTTACCGCAGTGTACAACGACCCGCAACATTGAAGGCGCTGTGCGCTGACCCGAACGTCGAGGCAGTTGCCATCATCACCAATACTGCATCTCATGTTGAGATGATCAAGATTGCCATGGACGCCGGCAAGCACGTTTTCTGCGAAAAGCCGCTGGCTGACACGGTTGAAAAGTGCAAGGAGGCCGAGGCCATCATCGCCGCTCACCCGGAGCTGACCTTTATGCTGGGCTTCATGCGCCGCTACGACCACTCCTATCAGGTAGCCAAGAAGAAGATGGAAAACGGTGACATCGGTGATGTTATTCTGGTTCGCTGCTATTCGCAGGACCCGATCTCCATCATCGAGGGCACGCTCGAGTACGCTCCCGCGCTCCGGCGGTCAGTTCATCGACATGTCCATTCACGACTTCGACCTGATTCGCTGGCTGACCGGCTCCGAGGTCAAGGAGCTGTGGGCAACCGGCGGCTGCTACGAGTTCAAGGTACAAGGACTGGGACGACGGCGACAACGTTTCCGGCCTGATGAAGATGGAAAACGATGCTATGGCATTCTTCTTTGCCGGCCGCGCAGCAGCACACGGCTCTCATGTTGAGACCGAAATCGTTGGTACCCGCGGCACGCTGCGTATCGCTTCCGTTCCGACCGATCTCTCTCGTAGAGGTTATGAGCCAGCATGGCGTCTGCCGTGAGTGCTATCAGGACTTCATCACCCGTTGGCACGATGCATACATCACTGAGATTGAGGAATTCTGCGACTGCGTAGCAACCGGCCGCAAGGCAACTCCGGGCGTGATCGACGGCACCCAGTCCACCAAGATCGCCTTCCGCTGCAAAGGAATCCTTCCTGACCGACAAGAAGCTGACCCTCGAATAATCGTTCTCGAAACCGCATTCTTATTCCACATTCAATTCATTCTCTCTTATTTATATTCAAGTCTCCAAACAGAATACAAATACAACCTAATTCAAAAAGAAACCCGGGAATCCTTCGATTCCCGGGTTTCGCCTTTTATTCCACCGCCAATACGCTGCGGATCGTGCGGCACACGCCGTCCTCATCATTGGATGGACAAACATGCTTTGCGACCTTCTTGAGCCGCTCATGTGCATTCGCCATCGCGTAGGACTCGCCCACCGAGCGCAGAAGCTCCACATCGTTCAGATAATCGCCGAACGCCATGCACTGCGCGGGTGTGATGTGCAGATTATCGCACATAACGCCTACGGCCACGCCCTTACTCAGCCCCAGACGCATCAAATCCACCCAGTCCGCGCCGGAGAGCGCCACCTGCAGCTTATCGTCAAACATCTGCCGATAGTACGGCAGCACGTTGGTTTCCGCCGCATTTTTGCAGAAAAGCGCCACCTTGCACACCGGCTCCTGCTGCGGCTTCAAGCAGATCAGGCACCTTTTTGCGCCGCGCGTAGTACATCGCCATGTTCTCCACGAACACCGGATCGTCGTCCTCGTAGGCTGCGCCGTCCCGCATGGACGCGATTGCGTGCACATTCGGCAGACCGCGCGCCAGCTCCACAGCCGCGCACACCAGCTGCTGCGTCATGGCCTCGAACGACACGATTTCGCGTCCGTCGCACACCATGCCGCCGTTTTCGCTGATGTACATCAGCTCGTCCGCGATCTCGCCGAACTGCTCGTACAGGTTGTAATACTGCCGTCCGGATGCAGGTGCGAAGCGTACGCCTATCTTTTTTCAGCGTGCGCACCAGCGGAAAAAAGCCCTTGGGCAGCTGCTTACGGCTGGACAGCAGCGTGCCGTCCATATCTGCGGCGATCAGTTTGATCGACATGGTTTACCGTTCCTTTCCGGCGGTCTCCTCCGCCTCGAGCGTATGTTCTTCCTCGACAAACATGACTGTAAAGACCAGACTCAGCGGGATGCAGGTCAGCAGCAGCGCTTTTTCGCCAATTCTCGCGGTCGTCAGTGCGCCAATCGCACCGCCGAGGATAAAAAACAGGATGATTGAGTAATAGTTGCGCGTTTTGCGGATCGCATTCCGGTCGCCGGTCTGCGCCCAGATTACAAGCTGCTCGGTGCCCGAACGCAGGTTGTCTGTGCACATCGTGGTTGCAAATGCGCTGCCGCGCACCTTGCGGAACGACTCGACCTGCATCGCGCAGATGAACGAGATCATGATGTTGACCGTGGTGTTCATGCTCTGCGGCAGGAATGCCGCTGTAATCAGCAGCACGATCTCGACCAGCACGACAATCTGTCTCCAGTGGATGTTGATGTCGCTCTGGCGTTTTTGTATCGCCGCTTGACAATCTCCGCCGCCACAACGCCCAGTGCGAACGCCAGAATCGGCAGGAAATATTCGGCTGCCCGCAGCCAGTTGCCCTCGGCAATATTCGCGCCGAACAGGACAATATTGCCGGTCTGCGCGTTGGCAAACACCTTGCCGCGGCAGAGATAGGTATATGCGTCAAAAAAAACCGCCGGCCATAGCCAGCATTGCGCCCAACAGCAGCGATTCCGACATCTGCCCGTGCGCTCGTTTCATGGAAATTCCCCATTTCATTTCGGCAGAGAATTTTTTTCTTTGTCTTCCAGCGGCTATTATAGCACAAAAAATCCCCCGATTCAATCAAATCGAGGGATTTATATTCGGTCAATATGCCGAATTATTCAGTGATACTGATACAATTCCTCTGCAGGAAATTGTATCATTTGCTCTCCGCGATGCGAATACGGTTTACCGCCTTTTTCAGCTTGCCCTGTGCGATATCCATTTCACGGTCGCCGGCCTTTTTCTGCAGAATCGCTTTCGCACGGTCTGCAGCCTCACGGGCACGGGCCACGTCGATTTCGTCGGCCCACTCGCAGGTACGCGCCAGCACGACCGTCTGCTCTGCCGAAACATCCACAAAACCGCCCGAAACCGCCGCTACGCGGCGTTCGCCGTTCCGGATGATGGTCAGACCGCCGACGCCGAGCGCCGCAACATACGGCACATGGTTCGGATGGCGATGATATCCTGCAGTTCTTTGTAGCGCTGCAGAATAGCCTGTACGCCGCGGGCTACTTCGTAGTGTTCCTCTCCGAGTACGTTTGGATCAAGGATACGGGAAGTGGAGTCCAGCGGATCGACTGCCGGGTAAATACCCAGTTCGGCGATGGAACGGTTCAGTACCGTGGTAGCATCCAGGTGGGTGAATACGCCAGCCGGAGCCGGGTCGGTGAGGTCATCGGCCGGTACATATACAGCCTGAATGGATGTGATGGAACCGGTCTTGGTGGAAGTGATTCGTTCCTGCAATTCGCCGATATCGGTTGCGAGCGTTGGCTGGTAACCTACGGCAGACGGCATACGGCCGAGCAGTGCGGATACTTCGGAGCCTGCCTGTACGAAACGGAAAATGTTGTCGACGAAGAGCAGTACGTCCTGGCCCTGTTTATCACGGAAGTATTCTGCCATGGTCAGACCTGTCAGGGCGACTCTCATACGAGCTCCCGGAGGTTCGTTCATCTGGCCATAGACCAGTGCTACTTTGTTCAGGACGCCGGAGTCTTTCATTTCGCCCCAGAGGTCGTTGCCTTCACGGGTACGTTCGCCTACGCCGCAGAATACGGAGCAGCCATCATGTTCGGTCGCTACGTTGTGGATCAGTTCCATGAATAGGACTGTTTTACCTACGCCTGCGCCGCCGAACAGACCGTGCTCCTCGTAGGACGGCGCCGGACGATGGATCGGCCAGCGCTCCCGTCCTCGACCGCCGGCTTGTTGTCCACCGGCTGACCGAGCAGGTTGAAGATACGTCCGAGGTTCTTGTCGCCTACCGGCACCGTGATCGGGCTGCCGGTATCGACTGCCTTCATGCCGCGCACCAAGCCGTCGGTGGATTCCATTGCGATGCAGCGCACGGTATCCTGACCAATGTGCTGCGCAACCTCGACCGTGATGATCTGACCGTGGTTGTCGATCGTAATAGCATTCAGCAGCTTCGGAAGCGCGTCAGCGGCAAATTTAATGTCAAGCACCGGTCCGGTGATCTGGACAACGGTGCCAATATTCTGCTCACTCATTGGCAAAACTCCCTTTTGTGAAAAGAGTGAAGAGTGCAGAGTTCAGAGTGAAGAGACGAGAGGTATCTCCGCTCTCCACTCTTCTATCTCCACTCTCGATTAAGCTCCTACCTCGCCCGAGCCGGCTACGATCTCCGTAATTTCCTGCGTGATCGCTGCCTGACGCGCACGGTTGTAGGACAGATTCAGATTTTCGATCATCTCGCCTGCGTTATCAGACGCGGCCTCCATTGCCATGCGGCGCGCCGACTGCTCGGAGCAGTAGCTTTCCACTACCGCGCCGTACAGCACGCCGTACAGGTACTCCGGAATGACTGCATCAAACACGCTCTCCGGCGAGGGATCGTATTCGGTCAGAACATGGGCGCCTGCCGGCTGCTTGTCTGCCGCATCGAAGTGCGCGGGCAGCAGCTTGAGGCACTTCGGCTCCTGCTGCAGAGGAGAGATAAACTCCGTGTAGCACAGGAAAACCTCGTCTACCTTGCCCTCGCGGAACAGCTTCAGCATGTCCTCCACGATGGGATGCGTATCACTGATGCGCATGGTCTCGGCAATGCCGGGATAGTCCGCCGCCACCGTTACCGGACGCTTTGCGTAATGCTCCTGCGCCTTTTTGCCGATGGTGATGACCTGCGCCTGCTTGCCCTGCATCTCGGCAGCGGCGAGCTTGAACAGGTTGGCGTTGTAGCCGCCTGCCAGTCCGCGGTCGCCCGCGATGACGATATACAGGCTGTTCTTGACCTCACGCGGTCTGGTATAAACCGATTCGCTGCCGCGCGTTGCACCCGCCAGATGCGTAATCGTCTGGTACAGGGCGTTGAAGTACGGTCTTGCGCCGAGCGCACGCCCCTTCGCGTGGCGCAGACGGGACGCGACCAGCTCCATCGCCTTGGTGATCTGCATGGTGGACTGCACCGATTTGATACGGCGCTTGATGTCCTTCATATTTCCGGAAGCCATTTTCAGTCCCTCCCTTTCACATTAGTGCTCGGAAAGGAACTTACAGCTTTGCATTCCTCGATTGCCTTTGTCAGTCTTTTCCTTCACATCATCCTCCAGCTTGCCGGTGGTGCGGATGGACTCCGGAATGTCGCTGTAAACGCTGTCCACGAAGGAGAACAGCTCCTTCTCGAACTCGCTGATCTGATTTGCCGGAATATCGAGCAGTGCGCCCGAAACAACGGCGTAAATGATGATAACCTGCTTTTCGACCGGAATCGGGCTGTTCTGCGGCTGCTTGAGCACCTCGACGATGCGTTCACCCTGATTCAGACGCTTTTTGGTATCCGCGTCCAAATCGGAGCCGAACTGCGAGAACGCCTGCAGCTCACGGAACTGCGAGTACGCCAGCTTGAGCGTACCGGCAACCTTCTTCATTGCCTTGATCTGTGCGTTGCCGCCGACACGGGATACCGAAATACCCGGGTTTACCGCCGGACGGATACCGGAGTAGAACAGCTCGGTCTCGAGGAAGATCTGACCGTCGGTGATGGAGATCACGTTGGTCGGGATATAAGCCGATACGTCTCCCGCCTGAGTCTCGATGATCGGGAGTGCGGTCAGGCTGCCGCCGTTCTGGATGTTCGCTGCACGCTCGAGCAGACGGGAGTGCAGGTAGAATACGTCGCCTGGGTAAGCTTCACGTCCTGGCGGACGGCGAATCAGCAGGGACAGCGCACGGTAAGCGACCGCGTGCTTGGACAGATCGTCGTAAATGACCAGAACGTCCTTGCCCTTGTGCATGAAGAATTCACCGATCGAGCAGCCCGCGTACGGTGCAATATACTGCAGCGGTGCAGACTCGGATGCGGTTGCGGCGACGATGCAGGTATAATCCATCGCGCCGTTGGCAGCGAGCGTCTCTGCAACCTGTGCAACGGTCGAACGCTTCTGACCGATGGCTACATAGATACAAATAACGCCGGTGCCCTTCTGATTGATGATGGTGTCCAGACAGATCGCGGTCTTGCCGGTCTGACGGTCACCGATGATCAGCTCACGCTGACCGCGACCGATCGGAATCATGGAGTCGATCGCCTTGATACCGGTCTGGAGCGGCACATTAACGGGTGCGCGCTCGATGATGCCCGGTGCGGGCATTTCGATCGGACGGCTCTCCTTGGTTTCGATAGCGCCCTTGCCGTCGATAGGCTTGCCGAGTGCGTCAACAACGCGGCCCAGCATCGCTTCACCGACCGGGACCTCTACGATTCGCTTGGTGCGCTTTACCGTGTCACCCTCGCGGATGTTCTGGTCCGAGCCGAGGATAACCGCGCCGACCAGCTCTTCCTCGAGGTTCTGCGCCATGCCCTGCACACCGCCCGGAAATTCGAGCAGCTCGCCTGCCATGCAGTTTTCAAGGCCATGGATATGCGCGATACCGTCACCGACGGTAACAACCGTGCCCACGTCGGTCAGCTTGATCTGGCTCTGATAATGCGTGATCTGCTCCTTGATAATGCTGCTGATCTCTTCGGAGCGCAATTCCATAAAAATCACCTGCTTTCCTGTGTACCGGTCAACCGTGCTGCAAGCTCTTCCAGACGGGTGCGCAGGCTGGTATCGAACTGCTCGTTGTTGACTTTCACAACGATGCCGCCCATGATGCTCGGATCGACCGAGCATTTCAGCTCTACCTTTTTGCCCGTAACCTGTTCCATCTTGCCGCGCAGCTTGTCGGTCAGCGCCGCACTCATCGGCACCGCCGTGACCGCCAGCACCTCTACGATGCCGTTTTCAAAATAATACTGCTCCTTATATGCCTGACACATCTCGTGGATAAGGCCGATGCGGCCCTTATCCGTTACGAGCATCAGGAAATTGAGCAGAAAAGGCTCGATACGTCCCTCGAACACGGTTTTGAGGACCTTTTTGCTTGTCCTCCGCCGCGATAGAGGGCGTTGTGAGCATTTTGAGGAAATCCGGTTCGCTGTCAAACGCCGCGCACACCTCGGTCAGCTGATCGAGATACAGCTTTTCCTGCTTCTCGTCCTGCGCGACCTCGTAAAGGCTCAGTGCGTAGCGCTCGCTTACCATATCCGCCATGTTTGCTCACCCCACCTTGTCAATAAAGTCTTCGATAAAGCGTTCGTGATCCTCCGGCTTTACATCGCGCTCCACGATCTTGGAGGCGATCATCACGGACAGATCCGCAACCTCATCCTTGAGTTCCTTGTGCGCCTTGATACGCTCCTGCTCGATGACGCGCTCGGCCTTCTTGACCATAGCGGATGCCTGCTGCGAGGACTCGCGCAGGATCTCATCGCTGCGCTCTGCGGCACGGCGGGTAGCGGAGCCGACGATCTCGGCAGCCTCCTCCTTCGCCTTGGACAGACGCTCGGTATATTCGCTGCGCATCTGCTCGGCCTCGCTCTGCGCCTTTTCCGCGGTGGCGTACATGGCCTGAACCTCCTCGCTGCGGGCCGCCAGCATCTTGCGCACCGGCTTGTACAGAAACTTCTTGATGATCAGGAACGTAATGAGCGTGTTGCACATCGTCACGAGGATCTCCCACCAGCCGATGCTGACGAACGCTTCATATAATGCTTCTGTCACTGGTTTACCTCCTTCCCAAACGGAAGAATCCGTTTCGTCTTTTCATTCTCAACCACTCACTTTACAGCGAAGCGGTCGTAGAAGTGTCAATATTCCAGTCGGCATAAACGATTGGGATATTGCCGCTTCCAATTAGAACTGGCCAACGAACGGATTGGCAAACAGCAGGATCAGCGCGATAACCAGCGCGTAAATACCGGTGGACTCGGCCATTGCGATACCAAGGATCATGGTACGGGTAATATCGCCCTGCGCCTCCGGCTGACGGCCGATTGCGGAGCACGCCTGACCGGCAGCACAACCCTCGCCGATACCAGGGCCAAGGCCGGCGATCATTGCCATACCTGCACCAAGAGCGGACATACCTGCTACGAATGCTTTGGGATCCATACTTTTCTTCCTCCTAATTCAGATAACGAAATTGGAATTTGTTTTTTCTTCACGTCAGCTGTTGCGTGCGTCGCCTACATAAGCCATGGTGAGCATACTGAAGATGAACGCCTGCATGCAGGCCGTGAAGCAGTCAAAATACAGCGACAGCACACCGGGCAGACCGATCTGCAGCAGCGCGATATTATCGGGCAGGAAACCCAATACCGCATTAGACAGCACCTTGAGTGCGCCCATGATGAGCGTGGTGATAACCAGGCCGCCTGCCATGTTGCCGAAGTGACGGAACGACATGGAGACCGGCGTTGCGATCTCGCTGAGCACGTTGAGCGGCGCCATGACGAAGATCGGCTCGAGGAACCCCTTGAGGTAACCCTTGATGCCGCCGTACTTGATCTTATTGAACGTGATCAGCACAAACGTGATGAGCGCCCAGCCGAGCGTGGTATTCAGGTCTGCCGTGGTGGAGCGCATCCAGAACAGGCTGGCCAGCGAACCGAACAACGAGCTCATCATCAGCGTCATAATGTACGGCGAGAAAGCCTGACAGCCTTCACCCATCGTGCTTTCGACCAGACCGTCGATCATCAGCACCGCCTTTTCAGCCAGTGCCTGCTTGCCTTTTGGGATCTTCTGCATGCGGTGTGTTAAAAAGATACACAGGAACAGGATAAACGCCATGATGATCCATGATTTTCTCATGGTCTCCGTGATCGGCAGATTGGTATTGCCGAACAAATAACCCAGTATTTTAGGACCGTTTATTTCGACGTTCAACCGTTTAACCTCCTTTCCGCTGAACTACGTGGCGCCAGAGGAGCAGCGCCTTGGTGAAAAAACAGCGGAATGACCGCTGCAGCTGCGTTCAGATACGGCAGCTTGATCGCCGCGATAACGAACACCGCCGTGAGCATGTAGCGAACTACATAGCCGCGCCGCGTAATGCGAATGCCCTGTGCCGGCGGAAAGGCGGTTGCCCTTACCGTGCTCCTGCCGATCATATAGAACAGCAGCAGCGCGAACGCCGTACCGAGCAGAACGCTTGCGCCGGACCGAGCGATGCACCCTGTCCGCAAAGAGCGAACACACCGAAGGTCACCAGCGCCAGCGGGAGCATGCCGCGCAGCATGCGCTTCGTTTCCTCATAAACGATGTGCATTCCCGTCACAGCTCCCTTTTCTTTCTCTGCACTTTCTCTGGCTTTGCGCTCGGTGAATCGCAGAAAATCACGCAGGCTGCAGGCTGCAACCGCGATGCCGAGCAGGATTCCGATAATCACCACACCGTTGCCCCAACCGAACCGGTTGCGGAGCCATAGCGCTCCGAAGCAGCAAAGCACCGGCGGTGTGATCACTGTGAAGCCTACCTGAGAAAAATAGATCAGGTAGCGCAGCACACTAAAGCCTTCTTTCCCTCTTTGCAATCGCATTCCCCCTTCATGAACGCCATAGCAACATTGTACAAAATGCAGCGTGCTCCCTCGGCACGCTATATTACTTATTATAAACAACTTACCCAAAAAGTAAAATACTTTTGCTCAGAAAAGCTAAATATTTTTTGTGGATTTGTGTCGTATCATACATTCTGCACAAATTATTCTTATTAAGTATATGTAAAATGCCAGATTGTCTTTTTATCACAAAGGGAAAAAGGCGCAGCATTACCCTTTGTTTTTTCTTACCAGCCCGGCTGCGGGCAAAAGAAAAAAGCAACGACTTTCATCGTTGCTTTTTTTGTGCTTGCGATATGTATTTCCGTTTAAGGATTACAGGAAACGCTTCATGCCTTCGGTAGCAGACTCCGGCTCCTCGCTGAGCGAAACGGTGAAGTTTACGCTGTGCTTGGAAGAGAATGCGTCCAGAGCGACGAGAAACTCCTCAGCCTTGGCTGCGTCCTTGCCGCCGATGATCTTGTACAGACCGTCGATGAAGACACGGGTGATATCGTAGTTGCCGGCATGCAGACCGCCGACAAAGCCGAGCAGGCTTGCAATGTCGCTAACCGGATAATCCGCTGCGTCGATCAGACGCGCGTCATGCGAGATATCGAAAAGTCAGCTTGTTGCCGCGGGAAATGCAAACGACACTGCCCTTTTCTTCTTTTACTGCAGCGTTGACCTGATCAATAAGCTCCTTGGTCTTACCGGAACCGGTACCGCCAATAATAAGTTTTACCATAGTTTTTTATCCTCCCAACCTTTGAGGTTGCTATTAGTGTACCATAGTTTAGCCAAAATCACAAGTCCGAATTGCAAACTTTCCGTCATTTTGTATGGTAAATTTCTCAGCCTTTCCAATTTTGTTCGGAAAACGCCGGATTTTGACGTTATTTTTCATCTTTTACAACATTTCCTGCAAGGCCGCGCACAAAGGAAATAAGCAGCTCAGGCAGTCCGAGCGCGTCCACACCGGCTTCGGCGATAATGGGAACGGTCAAAACCGTCTCCGCCGGCGGATACCGTCATTTCGCCCAATCGCTGACCGGCCTGTATCGGCGCGGTGAGCGTCTCCGGCAGGTCGAACGCGGTCTGCATATCCCCTGCTCTCGTCTTTTCAATCACGAACGAATCACTGCCCTCGAGCACCGGCTGCACGGTCTCCGCGGTGCCGAGCGTCACCGGAATGGGTGCCAGATCGTCAGCCGCAGGCATGTACGCCGTGAAGTTGGCAAAGCCGTAGTTGAGCAGCGCGGTCGCATCTGCTGTGCGGTTCTCCTTGGTGGGCGCCGCCATCACGACCGCTACAAAGGCTCAGTCCGTCCCGCTCGGCACTTGCAGAAATGCAGAAGCCGGCCTCGCGGATGTAGCCGGTTTTGAGACCGGTCAGACCCTGATAGCTTTTGAGCATCTTGTTCGTGTTCGCCAGACCGAATTTACCGCCGCGCACGGTGTCCATCCAGATGCCGGTGTACTCCAGTATTTTCGGGTGGCGCAGCAGCTCGCAGGAAATAAGCGCAAGATCGCGTGCCGAGGTCAGCGTCTTTTGACCTTCGCCGTCCAGTCCGTTGGCGTTGATGAACGTTGTGTTCGTGCAGCCGAGTTCGCGTGCGCGTGTTCATCCGTTCGACAAAGGCGGCCTCTGTGCCCGCCAGATGCTCCGCTACCGCAACCGCACAGTCATTCGCTGAACCGACCGCAATCGCCTTGAGCATTTCATCCAGTGTCAGCTGCTCGCCCGGCTCCAGCCAGATCTGCGTGCCGCCCATCGAGCAGGCATACTCGCTGCCGGTTATCATCGTATCCAGCGTAACCTCTCCTCGTTCGAGCGCCTCCATCGCCAGCAGCATGGTCATGATTTTTTGTCACCGACGCAGGCTGCAGCTGCTCGTCGGCGTTATAGACGTAAAAGCTCCTGCCCGTTTGCCGCATACAGCGCCGCCGATTTCGCGTAGAGCGCGCCCATTTCGGGCAGCGCCGCCGCCTGCACCGTAAGCATACCGCTGAGTAAAGCGGTACAGATTATCTTCTTCACTTCTGTTCACCCCTTTATGACAGGCTATGTGCCGGACGGATAGATTATGCAGTCAGGCAGGAGTTAGGAGTGAGGGGTTTCCTTAATTAGTAATTAGGAATCAGGAGTTAGTAATTGGTGGAATCTGGTGTGTTCTTCCAGCGTTCCGGATTTCTTGGCGAGAAATCGCTATTTCTTGGCGAGAAAGTACACAGTGAACGGGATTTATCAGTACGGAAAATCCACAGAGCAGAGAACAGTAGCTCCTGCAATCGCATTGTATCTGTCAATAATTGCTTCTGCAT